>Ga0181363_1000181_pt1 | contig 19063 bp, 19 predicted proteins | sample Fa13NDMLBSN_FD_130109 | JGI IMG/M metagenome (GOLD analysis project Ga0181363, IMG submission 130109) | Freshwater viral communities from Lake Michigan, USA - Fa13.ND.MLB.S.N | ecosystem: Environmental > Aquatic > Freshwater > Lake | place: USA: Michigan | collected 2013-09-23
GATTGTGTAACTGCACCAAATATAAAATTAGCTGTTTCGTCTTCAAGAACTAGATTTCTGTATTGACCATATAAAGTACTTGAAGGTGAATATTGGGGAATACCTGAATTGTAAGCTACAGATCCTGAACCAAGTCTATTGGCGTATCCAATGTAAAATTGGACAGCAGCATTTGTAATAGTAGAAGCTGTGTTATACGAAGCCAATACGTAATCACCCTGTAAGCTAGCTTCTTGAGTTGAACTAGTAAAAAATGTAGTTAAGTTATAAGTATTATTAGTCCAACAAGGAGCAGTTACAGACTCGGCTGAAACCAAAAAATCTTCTGGGGTAAATCTTTTAAATGACATATATATTAGGCTGAAGTTTTAGTTACTGTTATAGGAATTGTAATGCGGGCTCCTGAATCTCTACCTACTACTGTTAAAGTAGCTTGTAGGAAATTATTTGAACCAAACAATGTATTTACAGTGGTTGCGGTCATGTTGATTGTAGTACCAATTACTGTCTTAGACACGTTTGTTCCAAGTGTAGTTGTAGAATTTAAAGCAGTAGCGTTAGGTGTATTAATACCTACCCCGTTAAACACACTCATTGTTCTAACATCGGATATAGTAGCTGTGTACCCTGAGGCTTCAAATACTGTATTGTTACCTAGATAGTTTAATGTTTGAGGGGTAATTGCTAATGAAGCACCTTGTTTTAATGTAATAGCAGAATATCCTAAGTTAAGGACCGGCATTTTAGCTGTTCCTCTAGGTAAAGTAGTTAACACATACTTCATTTCTTGTGTTACTAAAGGAAAAGCTTCTAGTAAAGGCATATTTTCAATGGCTTGACCATAAAAAGCAGAACCTGAAGGATTAGTAGGATTATATAAAGTATAATCTATTTCATCATCAGATAAAGCAAATTGAGTAATTCTAAAAGAGCCATCTCCTCTAGCTAATAGTTCTCTACCTACATCGGTTAATATAGCGTCTACTGTTACTACTGAGTTATTTAAATATCCCATTGTTTAAAAAGTTGTTTGATTGTGATTATAAATATATGTAATTTTGGTTTTATTATGTCTTGTTTGAACCATATGTTTTAGTTATGGTTTGGAAATTTTCGGTAATTGTAGGAGAAGGGAATTGAGTTGTAAAAGCTCCATTTTGTATTCCACTAAAACTGGTACTATCACTTCCCGAAACTATTAAACGATATGAGTTTATAGGAGAGGACCATATTAGGAAACCACCCCTAGCAGGATAACTTCCATTTAAAGCAGTAAAGTTATAAGATTTGTCTAAATGTAAATAAGCAGTAGTTGAGATTATACTTCCACTTATAATTTCAATAGGAGGAATATAGGCTGATTGGGAGGCCTGTGTTAAAGTTCCACTAGCAACAGGTCCTAAATTATCATAAAAAGATATAAACCATCTATTAGTTATCCCTAAACTACTAGTAATGTTAGATAACATATCTACAGTTAGATAACGTATACTACTTGTAGTTTCAAACCCCTCAGATGTAGTAGTTACCCCCAATGAACCTGTATTCATAGAAACAAATGTTCCCACAAGAGTTCCATTACTATAATTTAATGCCCAATTAGTAGGATTAAAATCTAAAGGAGCTTTAGGAAGATAATACGTAGACAAAGCAGGTATCTCAGTTCTATCATATACAACACTTAATTGGGTTCCTAGTTTCCCACCAGGAGCATAAGGTGTAGGATATATAGTAGTACCTTCAGTAGATTTTGCTAAAGAAGCATTGGATCCACTGACATAACCAGATAAATTAGCTTCAACTATAAAAGGATAAGCCGGATTACTTGGTTGTATTACATTTACACTATTTTCTGAATTGACTATTAAAATATTACCTAAACTAATTGTTCCACCATTTACATATTCGGGATATCCCCCACCCATCCAATCAAATTCATAAATGCAAGTATCGTATACATCTATTGAAGCCTGAGTAGTACTTCCACTCCCTGTATTAGGTATATTATAATTATCACTTGTATTTTCACTTCCGTTATATCTTGGATTTATAATTCTGAGAGTGGTATAATTTGAGTCTGGGGTAGAAGCAGGAATAGCCGATCCTGACATTATAGCTTGATAATTGACAGGAATAGCTTGATCTGAAATATAATCTGCTACAAATTTATTAGAATTATTGGGCCTTCCTGTGGGTGCATTGTTTAAAAGAACATTATAATCTGAACTTTGAAAAGTAATTTCAGCAGTGTAGGGTTCTATAACTACTGTAGCTCCGCTTGTTGAGCTATTATTAGTTCCTGTTCCCCCAGCAGGTATTAAAGTTAACAAACTATAAGTAGAATATTCAGATACACTAGCTATAATAAAATTTGTAACTGTAGTACCATTTAATGGAGAAGTATTAAATCTAACAGCATTACCTATTTGTAAACGAGAGTTTACCCCATTACTACTTTGATGGTGTATTAAAGCGTATGCTGCTCCTTCTGGTAATTGTGGCATATATTTATATTATTTTAACTATTTTAAAATGAGGAATCGGGAGTAACAAACCCCCCACTACTTCATCCAGGAGTATAATCCTCAGGAATACTAGGTACTGCAAAATATATAATTAAATCCCCAGCAATCATATTTGATCCTGAATTAAAGAATTGTTGGAAGGATTGATTAGTATTATTTTTTAATGTAACATTATATGTTAGAAACGTATTATCAGGCTGTTTAAATATATTAGCTGAGTTTAACTCACCATTAGTAACAACAAAATTAGATCCACTAAATTCTCCATTGTAAAATTCATCTTGGGATGAATGAACTTGATTTACTACTCCTGAGGGTATAACAATACTTTCAGAATAACTTTGTGTTACCCCATAAACATTGTTTAAGTAATATGGATTAGTGTCTAGTGAGTTATATTGGTTTACAGTTCCACCTGCACCCCCCGAAATGAAAGCAGTATTAATAGAGCCGCTATAATCGTATCTTGCCCACCCTACTTCGGGTTGTGGGTATTTGTTTCTTTCAAGTAAATGTTGCTTAATTACAACTCCTGCAGCTAAACTAGATCTAGCAGGAGTAAAATCTTTGACCATTTTGAATAACGAATTATCAAAGAATTTTATAAGTCTAATATAGTCGTTTAAGTCATAATTGCCTGTGTATTTTTCAAAATAAGCATTTCTTAAAGTATCTAAATTAGGGTATGAAGTTTCTTCATTAAAGCGTTGTCTTGGATCTCCAATATATTCTCCCATATTAAAGAAACCAAGCTGTGCCATTATATCATCATTTATCTCGTTTTGTGGAGAAAACGCTACTTCAGTATAGGCTAAATTGTCTGTATAGCTTCCTGTAGATTGACTAGACTGTTGAATTGATATATATTGAGATAAAGTACTACCTGTAGGAACTATAGTAGGTACTATTTGTATTTTGTTTGTTACTATATTTTTTATACCTGCGGGGGGCTGATCTAAAAATATAGATTGAGTATTAGGGGCGAATGCTGGGGTAGTATTGAATGTAAAATTACTATTACTTGCAAATGATGAAGTAGTAGCCCAAGATCCTGTTATTTTAGGGTGTATTGAAACCGAACCAGTATATAATTCTCCACCTAAAGATGCTCTGAAAGCAAGTTGATTTGGTCCTTGATTTGTCTCATTTCCTTCAATGGAATTAGGATTCATTACATAATCATCAAATACGCTTTCGCTTATGCGAGTATTGTAATATCTGATTTCTTGGAATGAGCCTGAAAAAGAATTTAAAGTACCAATACCTGAAGCATTAACAGCTCCCCAAAAACCTTGTATACTATTAAACCAAGGTTCATCACTTCCTGTTACTGAACTAGAAGCTTGGAAACCTATTTGATTTCCATCATATCCATTATATATTGAATTTTTGACATATAAACTAAAATTAGCTGTTACTCCTGGGTTGGTAGCATTTCGGGTTATCATTACTGACCACCATTCTCCATCAAAAAATGGTAAATACACACTAGCAGAAACATTAGGGAAACTACTAGCCCAAGGAGCAAAATCTAATTTAGCATATTGGTAATATGGATTTAGGGTTGATCCTGAATATGAAGCACTAGTATAGCCTGATCCTGTATATTTTAAGGCTATAACCATTCCATAGTCCCCATAAAATATACTTTGAGAATAAGGAATACTAGAAGTAGGTAAACCATTGGTTTTAAATCTAAATGCTATTGTGGATGGAGGATTTATATTCCCGGGCACCCCCCAATTTTCATTTAAATCCCAATCGGTAGTTATATAGTTATTTCCATCCTGTGTATAAGCATAGTTATATTGGGTTTTCCAATAATCCCAATCGTTTGAATTATCTTTGTTTTTACCCCCAAATTCAGCTACTCTTAAGATAGTATCAGGAATGCCATAGGATGTAATTAAATCTTGTAAACCTGCTGTTGTACCTTTTTTCTTAAGTAATAAAGGCAAATTATGGTATAAACGCTTGTAGAATGATTTTTCTATATCGTTTAAAGGTACTACTGTATTAGATGCTGATATTTGTGTATTGACATATTCAAAGCCTGTTGGGGTAGGTAAAGAACCAGTCATATTAGGGAAAGGGAATTGATTTCCACCTGGTGTTAAACCTAATAAGCCGGTATACAAATCTGCGGAACCAAAACTACTTTCGTATATTTTAACCCCCAAATCGCGTAACACATCTGCTACTAGATCTTTAGATACACCATATTGTAGTCTATTATCAGCATTCCATTTGTTTGTAACATCTTGATAATATATCCAAATGTTATCAAACATTTCACCTAACATTTCTACAAATAGCTCGTATTCGGCATTTGTAGTATCGTCTTTTAAAAACGAAGGAATAGCATTAACTAAAGAATTATTATTATTTCTATCGTATTCTTCGGCTACAGCAGATTGAGATATAAACCAAGTATATCCTGCCCCAGTAGAAACATTAGTATATGGGTTTATATTTCCGGTTTTAGGCCAAGCTGTTGAACCTGACTCGTAGTATAAGTAATAGTCATAACCATCAAATGTGGTTATGATTTCATTGATTTTGGCTTGCCAAATACTTCGGCTTGAAGTTACATAAGGATTAGCAACTTGAGATAAGCTAGCACTGTATGTATATTCTTCGATTAACTGAAGTTTGTAATAGAAGTTTTCTAAACGAGTTTGAGCCGAAGAGAGATATATAAAATTAGTATAATCTGAATAATCAACGTTGATTTCAATTCCTCTTTCGGCTAAAATACTATTAATTTGATATTCTAGATTGGTAGAACCCGTAGCGTATGAAGATGGGGTTAAACTACCATATGTAACATAGTCTGTAGAATTGTTAATTTCATCTTTAAAAGCTAAATTAAAATTAGGACCTTTTAAATAAGTAAATTCATCTAGGGGCTCAAATACCTCTACAATGTTTATATTGTATGCTACAGATTCTGCTACTTGTGTTATAACCCAACATTCACTCTTTATATCAAATTCTAAAGGAAGAGGCTCGTATAATTTGATTAATACTGTAGGGTCTTCGGGGTTAGAATTATCTAATAAAATGTTATTAGCTATTACTAATTGATTATTTCCGAAATTTAAATAGAAATCAAAATATGTACCTGGATTGTTTTGGATTTTACTTAATAAAGCATTTGCTCCAGCAACAACCTCAGCATTAGGGATTTGGGTAGTGTTTAATCTAATTTCGGTTCCATCTGAACTTATCTCATCAATATAGTATCTTTGAAAGAATGAACTTGAAACTTCATTATTAATAAAATTGTATACTACATTGTATTGCCCAATATCAAAACCAGCACTTCTTAAATCATTTTCGGGGTCTATATATACTTCTTGATCTATTAAATTATACCCTTGAAAATTTATTTCACTAGCAAATACCACATTGCCATTTAAATCATATATAAAATAAGTTACATAATTAGTAGAAGGATCAAAAGTGGGCTCAACTGTAAAATTTGATATAAGACTAGTATCCTGAGTAGAATAATCTTGTAACTCAAACGTTGTTGGATTTATAGGTAATATAGTTGTAGTTTGAGACATATTTTATCTGTATCTGGTTCCGGTATAAATAATTCCTTTAGCTTCTAAAGCTTCTAATGCTATTCGAGCTGCTCTTCTTCCTCCTCTTAGATTCTCCAAGAAAGTATCATCTACAGTTTGGACTGCAGATGGAGATGGAGGAATAGGGGCAGGTGCGGGTTGTGGTTCGGGTGTAAACACTTCTATTTTAGGTATATCTATTTTTGGTAAATCAATACCAACGGGTAATTGTATAAGTCTTTGTTGCAAATCCAAATTTTCTTGACGTAGTTCTGTAACTTCATCTATTAAAGCTTGAATTTCATCATTTAGTATATTACTACTACCTATATAATCCTCACTGGTTTTTACAAGGTATTCATGAGAATTGGTTTCTCCAAATTTAGGTATATCAAAAAATAGTTCTTCATAGTATGAAAAAAATTCATCTATAGAAGGTAAAAATGAAGCTGTAGGGGATAAAGCCGGAGGCTGAACTAATTGAGTAAACGAAGTATCAATTACCTTTTGGTATTGAGTTTTTTCATATACAGTTTTAGTTAAATCTACTAGTTGACGAGCCATTACCCATTAATAACTTTAAAGTTGTAATTACTATCTAATACTAAAGTTGTTCCTGCTATAGTAGTTTGTAATAATATAGTATAATACCTTTCAGGCTGCAAACCATTCATATATACTGTAAAATAGCTACTAGTGGAATCTGCACTTATTTGAGTATAATTTGAATCAAAATCTACTACATATTCGTTTGTATCTAGATCTTTTATAGCCCAATACGATGCTGTTGGCAAATAGTAGTTTGTAGTATAAATAGAAGCGGTTTGGAATACTATAGGAGGAAACTGAGGTCTACAATCTACTCTAAATTGTTGAATACTTTGACTATAAAAGAATCCACCATTGTTGATAATAGAAGCATATACTTGGGATGTTCCCACTATAGTTTGTGTAGATGACCCTGTATTCCATACATAATCTCTCCATCTAAATTCTAACTGAGGAGGGTAAATAGTATGGGTATCTACTGAATAGTATTGTAAAACAGGTTGAGTATTTTTGTTTTGGTTAAATTCTACATAATAGTTGCCTGTAGCATCTTCGTATGAATTGTATCCTTCCCATTTAACTAAAAATCCATTATTAACAATATTTGTATAGGATCCTGTTAAATTTTTAGAACTAGTATACCAAGCCTTAACTGTATCAGTAACTATAACGTTTAAATCTTTATCACTACGATAAGAAAATGTTTGCGTTTGTACTATATCTAAACCAGGTAAACTAGATCCAGTATACCAAGTTCCACCCCCCGCATTGCTACCCGAATATGAAGCAGTAACATAAGCCCCAAATCCCGAAGTAGCCCATTGAGCACTTCCTGATTGAACTTGGTATTGCCAACTTACCCCATTTGTTACTATAGGACTATCTAAATATTTTCCTGTACCCATTCCCCAAGCACCTGATACAGGATAGATGTATAAGCGAGTATCTAAGTTAATGCCTTGGGCGGTTGCTATGTAATTACGCAAATAAGCATCCCATTGGACTCCTTTTATTTTACCATCAATTACATTATCAATTTCGTCTTGATCAAATTGTACTAAATACCTAGAAACTTGAGGAAAACTATTTAAAGCAAAATTAAGGTTGCTTATTTCAATAATTTCATCAAGTCCAGTATTCATCTGTGGAAACAGAGAATACATTGTAGCATCTTGAGAGGGGAATAATTTATATACTGCCATAATATTAGAATGATACTACTCTACCTTGAATGTCTTGATTTGGATATTTTACTTCAAATATCATAGGATCAAGTGAGGGGTATACTGTTCCACTTAAAGTTGCACCCGCAATATCGTAAGCAAACTCACTATATCCTAGGTTAACTCCTACTTTATTTGATATTGTTATATTTTTAACTGTTTGAACCCCTTCTATATTATCTAAAACTACATATAAATCTCTTAACACAATAGGTTCATTTATCTGCCAGTTTTTGATTGCAAAAAAATCTTGTAATGCTAATATACATTTAGTTAACACTTCATTTGAATTATAATTAGGTAATACTATAATATCAAAATTTACACCAATATTGATTATAAATGCATCTTTTATACTTATAGAATCGTTTACCATTCTATATTGTGATAAATAAGTAGATAAATTTTGTTTTAATGCTTGAGAAGCTGTTCTTAATTTACTGTCTACATCAAAAGATAGCACATATAAATCAAGTATAGAAGCGGCTTGCCCCGAAGCAGCTGATTGTGCTTTTGTGGGTTCAATATATGCTTTTGATATAACCCCAAATTTAGCAGGCATTGATAGTGCCCTTACTAAATAATCGTCTTGGGTTACATTTCGAAGTTGTGTTGCAAAATTTGCTGAGGAGTTTTGCCTAATTTCTTCTATTGTATCTCCATCTCCCCCTCCATCTGCTGCTGTTAAATTATTAACCGCTAAAGAATTAAATACATAATCCGCCGTAACAGCTGCTAAATTAGTATTTATAAATGTGGGGGTGCCTGAGGTTATAGAGGTTATAGTATTAGCTGGAGAATTTGAGCCCACCCCTCCTCCCGTTAAATATCTAACTGTTAAAGTTGTATTTGATGGGGCTATGCCATAAGTTTTAGTGAATATAAAATTTGAAGGAGCATAAGCAGTTGTTAACTTATCTATTTCAAATGGTAAACCTAAACCTACATTATCAGGGTTTGGTAATATTTCTTCATCTGTATCTGCAGATGTTCCTGCCCCAAATTGCAATTGTAAAGTAGTTGAATTTAAAAAACGAGTTGTAAAACGTCTTTGAACTGCTTTTAACTGAAGTAAGTATGGAGTATCTCCTGAATACTGAGATAAATTTGGGTCGTTTGTATTAGTATTTTTAATTGAGTCAAATACTGTGTCTTGGGCTAAATAATCTACTTCATACCATTGATTTCCATCACTATCAAATACATCTAAAATTCCTACAATATTATTAGCTGCTAATTCAACTGTTGAAAATTGTTCAGGAATGCCAAATACAAAAGTAGAGGTATTAATTGTAGAAGAAATTGCTTTTCTTGATTTTTTTAAAAGAAAATATGTAGGATTATTACTTCCATCTACACTATATACAGTAACTTCTGTTGGATCACCTGATGAAGATACACTAAAATCTATTGGATCTTGAATTATAAATGAAGTACTACCTGAAGCTATAGATGTAACTATAGTGTTAGCGGGGATAAATAGTGAATAATTAAAATCGGGTGCGAGACTGTTAGCTTGGACTTGTTGATAAAAATCTAAATCAACAGTAGAAACTTGAGTTACATTTGGTTTGTAACCAAACATATACGCTAACTCGTATAGATTATTTGTTTGACGAGCATATTGTAAATATGTTTCTTGAATTTGATTATCAAGATAAAAAGATAAAACATCACCTACATAAGCTGCCATTTCCATAAACATCATACCTGGTGATGATGGAGTAAAGTCATTGTATGTAGTAGGAAAATAAGTACGAGCATAGTTAATTAAACTAGCTCTTAACTCGGTAAAATCCTTATTTATGTATTGTATGTTACGTCTTATTGCCATTAGTTAAATGCTATTTCTAAATCATCAGTTATTCCCATGTCTTGTATACTATAATTTATAGATACTATTAAAGTATTATAATCAGGATCTTGTAATACATCTAATTTATTTACTATTACATTAGGGAAATTAACATCCAGTTTAGATTGTATATTTTCCTTTAATCCTTCTACAGTGTTATTACTTATTTGTTCAAAAATGAATGATCTTAAACCACCACCAAATGTAGGATTTAAATATCTTTCCCCAGGTTCAGTTAAAAAGAAATCTATTAAGTTAGTTTTAATAGCGTTTTGGGTAGTATAAGTTGTTCTAAACACCCCAGGAGCATTAAAAGGAATAGCCACCCCAACCCCAGTTCCGGGTTTAGTATCTATGGGGAATATCCTTTTAGCTCCAAATGCCATTATTTACCTCCTTTCATTAATCCCATTATCATATCTAATCCTACATTCCCTGAGGGTAAAGATGAGCCTTCACCGGCTGTATCCATACCTGGTCTTACTTGTAAAGTATTACCTACAGCATTGCTAGAATTAAACGATAAAGTATCCTGTCCTGGTGTAAAATCCCCCATTATAGCTTGCATCATTGCTCGTTTATTAACCGAAGGAGCGGATGGAGTAATAGGAGATTGAATTTGTTCTGTAACTACAGCGGTTTTAGGGGCACGAACTGCTTCTAGAAGAATATCTTTTAATTCTTCTTGAATCGCTTCCTTTACAGCTTCTTTAATGATTTTTTTAAAGTCTTGGGTTTTCATGATTATAAATATTAAATTAGTAAGCTCTTAAACCATTTTGGTCAATAATAAATTTAAGTTCGTCAATTAGAGTTTGATTGTTAGTTGTAAATGATAAAGGGGTTTCAAGTAATTTAATCCCATTAGTGTTTGATGCTACTGCTTTTCTACGAGTTACAGTAGGGGTATATTGTTCTTCTTCTATTTGTATTACAAATCCTTTATAATTACCACTATTTACATCAGATTTAACCTGAATTTCAGATAGAGTTCTGACTGTATTAGAAATAGGGACTACTTGAGAATTAGGAGCACAAAATGATATTAATATATCAAGTTGATTTAATATCCTAACTACTTTATTTATAGTAGATGTAACAGCCGCAATTGGAACTGCTGTGGAATTTAATGCCCCTTGATTTTTTTCTATAATAGGAATTACTTTATCGTCTAAAGTTTCTAGATCATTTAAAATAGCAGGAACAGAGCCTGGGGTTATGGGTAAAACTTTAGCAGCAGCTGATAATCCTATTTTAACACTTTCTATTATAGTAGACAATTGGCTTAAAGCATTTGTTATATCTTGGGTAATACCAATACTAAAATTTAACCCGTCCAACCTAGTACCTATACTATTTAATTGATTTACAATGTTATCTCTGGTTTGTATTAATTGGGCTAGTTCGGATGGGGCGGGACAATATTGTTGCTTTAATTCTTCTATCTGCTCAGGAGTAGTAGCTTGAGCTTTAGCTTCTTCAAATTGTCCTATAGCATACTGCCTAACCATAGATACAAGTTTAGGTAAAATTAATTGAAGTATTTTTTTACCTAATGTTAATATACGTTTACCTAATGCTTGCTTTCCTTTAGGTTTTAATTCTTGAGGAGTACTATCTTCTACTACTTTAGGATCGACCTGTTGAAGTGTAGTATTTTCTTGGGCTTGTTTTCTTGCAGCCGCTTCTTCTTGTCTTTGAACCTCTACTTGCTCAGGTGTAAGCTTAATCATTTTATATAGTTTTTACAGTTTTAGATTTTAAACCTTCTAGTTGATTAAGCAAATTAGTAATAGTAATATTAGTTAAAGCTGCTTGGGTGTTAGTTGGGGCTAAGGGAGTGCCGGGTGGTACCCCTACTTGTGTTGAAAGAATATTAGTTAATGTTTGTAATTCTTTTAAAAGAGTTTTTAACAATTCAATAGTTGAATCCCCCAATAAAACAGATTCACTTGCAATTTTACTTCCTAAAAACACTCCACCACCATCCGAAACTGGATATGTGCTTAAAATTATGGGTTGAGTCGTATCAAAATTTATAGATTCAACCGAATTTAAATTTATAGATTTTTTAGAAGATAATAATAAATGGTCTTCTGTAGTATTAAATACTAATCTACCCGAATTTAATATTATCTGTCTCCCAGCGTACTGATTAGGAGCAGTAGGTTTAGTTTTATAGCTGTAATAGATATTTGTACTAGAAACTTTTATAGGAATTTTTTGAGTAGAAGTTAAATAGATAGAAGAATCATCATTATTTATATTTTCGGTTATGGGAACCCAACCTTCATTGGTTTGAGTACCTTGCCCATTTCTTAGGATGATTATAGGGTCTCCATCAGTTCCTGTTGATGACCATTCATTTGGTTCTATTTGCCCTTTAACTGTTGAACCAAATCTAATACTATTACCCCATCTTCCCTCTATAATTCTATCACCTTCAAATGGTAAAAGTGGATGGATGTTTGCCCTTTCTTTAAAAGTTCTACCCAAAAATATTTCAGTAGATTGATCTGTAACTCGTCTAACACTTCCTACTTGGGTTTGTTCATAGTCTTTTTGTTGGGAAGGAGGTAAAATATTTGAATTTTGAGGAAAAGCATTGTGGTGGGGATGATTCCAAATCCCAACAGTATTAATATAATATTTAGTTTTAGAAGTAGTAGTGTCCCCTATTTCAGTGTTTGGTAAAGATAATATATAAACTATTTCATTTATAAGAGGAAAGTTTTTTAAAGAAGAATCTAAGGGCTTAGCTGTAAGATATTTTTCTTGAGGGGAAGAAGGATTTTGAACATTATCATATTCAATTATTCCTAACCCATTCCATTCTCCTAATTCTTCAAATCTAGGATGAAGTTCATCTAAAACAATACTTTTTACTCTTCCTACTGCTATAAGACTTTTAAGATTTAGTCCTGTAAGTAATGCAAAGTTGTTTTCTCTAGAACTATTAACACGCGAATTAATCCCTATTAACCCTCTATCAGTTCTTTGCTTTCCCATTACTCAGGTTTAAACTTGTTTATTTCATCAAGTAATTGTTGTTTTTCTTCTTCGGATATACCCAAAGATTCTCCACCTTGATTACTCATCGCGCGTTGGGCTAATGCTGCCATTTTAATGAGTAAATCATCATTTTTAACGCCAATTTCCATATATTCCTTAATTAAGGGGACTATAAGAGTAGCGTCACCTATTTCTTCAATCATAGGTTTAAGTTCACCAATAAGCGCAGTGACTTGTTTATCTTTTTTCTTTTGGTTTTCGTATATTTCTTCTAAAATATTAGCGAATGTTTTTTTACCAAATACAACTTTATCAAATTGACTCATATCTATACTATTAGTGTGTTTATAAATATGACTTACCCAAATTTCGTATATCCGTTTTCTAAATAAAATAAATAGTTTTTCTTAAATATTAAATTTAAATGATTAGCTATTTTAGTAATACGAGGAGTTTTTACATCAATTTGTTCTCTAATATAAATGTAAAGAGCTTTTTTATTAAAAACATCAATGTCTTCTCTTTTTCTAAACAACTCTAAAATAGCATCCGCTACTTGGGCATCGTCTTTTTTAGGAAATAATTTAAATATATTATCGGTGCAGTAATCAACATACAAATCTATAAATCCTGAGAGTTTATCGTTTATTGTATCGTGGATTTGTTCCTCTAAAGAATAAGTATGGGATTCGTCTTCTTCTAGTTCTGTAATTTCAACTTTATCTATTCTGCGTTTGTAGTTTTGGGTATTATTTAATATCAAATAACGTTTTGCTATTGTTCCAAAATATGAATATGCTTTTGCTCCCTTAGAAGGATCAAATAAATGTATTTTAGAAAGAAGAAATGTTATTACTTCGTGCTGTAGATCCTCAATATTTTCAACCTCCGTATAGTAAAACTTAAAAGTATGAATTATATTTTCGGTTAATTTGAAAAAAGGATAATGAATATGTCTACTATAAATTAGACTTCGGGTGTATTCATCAGCTGTATTGTTGTATTTAACAATAGCATCCTCAGTATCCTGTGTAAAATATTGTGTACCTTTTTTAGGTTCTATTCCTATCATAATTTAATGTTGTAAGGTTTTAACATATCGCTCAATGCCTTGAGACGTTGAAAGAAAAAACCTACTTCATCATCGCTTTTAAAAGTACCAGCAGCATCTATTTTATCAATTCGTTCAGTCATAGTATAGATAACTTCTCCTAAACTATTAATATAAGTTTGGTATGAAACTATAACGTCTTGACGTTTACCTAGCTCATCTTCCTGTTTTTCAACTTTGCGTAGAAGGTTAAAGGTCGTGTATCCTAGGACCACGACCATTAACGCTAAAATTATTGTTAAAATTATCATATACTATCTAATAGATTTTTTAAACCTTCACTTTTAAGTGTACTTAATGCTTTTTGTTGTTTGTTTATAGTAGGCTTAGTGTTGTTTGGTTTAGCACTAGTATCCAATGTAAAATTCTTTTTAGGGGACTCCACGGAATTTTTAAATTTTGGCAACCACTCTCTTTCAAACTCAATTCTTGCAGCCATTAAATCTGCTTGATGCAATACAAATGGAAGACAAGTACGTGGTTTTTGTTCGGGCATATAAGTCATAAGATATTTCTTGTTACCTTCATCGTACAAACCATCGTGAGTTTGGATAGCTACCATTTCATTAAATGAATATTGAACACCATGAGATTGAAGCAGATACAAACCACGATCAGGAACCGAAGCGAATGCTACTTTGTTGTTAAACATATAGTCTTCGCCTAGTTTATCTCTGCGCCATTGATCTGTTTGGGGGACATAGGATTCGTTTGTTTCATCTCCCATTTTACCTAAATCGTGGTTAATAGCAGAAAATACAAGTTCTTCAACAGTATATGTAGTTAAATCTGCTCCCATTTCGCCCCACAAATTGTTGAGTTTAAGAGCACAATCTACAACACGATTGACGTGTTCAATATAACCTCCTGGAAATGCGTTGTGATATTCTTTCTTGTGAGCTGCTGGCATTAGAATTAGACGATCTTTATATTGCTCGTAAAATTCTAGTAGTTTCTCTTTACGGGGAGAAGATATCCATGTGTTGATGTGTTGGATAAAATAATCCCAATTTTCTTGGATTTGTTCTGCGGTAAGTTTCATAACTATTTATTTTAAATATTACTTCTCACGTTGGACCATTGTCTTAAGATCCTCAATAATACTCCCAGCGCTTTCAATTACTTGTTTGTATTCGTCTTTGCTGATGGGACGATCAAGCATTACGTACATTGTTTTTAGTTTGCCATCAAGTTTCTCTAACTTGGTCATAGCTAAGTCTTTGTTTATCATAGTTTGTTTTTTAGGTTTAATATAATGACAAAATACTAGAAAATCAAGCTTTGTTTGCAAATTCTCTAGATTTGTCTTGAATTTTTTTCAAATGGGCACATTTTTCATATTCTTCTAACCCCTCCCAATATGAAATAGCTAAATCAAAACATTTAATAAAGGTGTTGTTTGAATACATTTTAATAGCGTCTAAATGGGTAGATTTAGATATATCTACTTTTGAAATAAACTCCCAACTTCTAGTGTATATCATAGAACTAGTAATCCCTTGAACATCAACATTTTGAGGTAAAATAGTATTTAATTGAAAATACAGAGAATTACTACTAGTAATGATTTTCTTAAACATTCCTAACCAAAATACAGGTGTATTTTTTAAGTCAAAAAGCGTTTCAGTTTCACTATTAGTAAGAGGAGTATCGGAGGATTGGTCAAATAGCCCAAATATTTTATCTATGTCCATTCGTACATACATATATACATTTCTTGGAAAAGTAATATTTATTTAAGTTAGTAGGGGAAGCGGGACTCGAACCCACAACCTCGTGCTCCCAAAGCACGTAATCTAACCAATTGATATATTCCCCTATAGTGCGGTTCGTATGGGAATCGAACCCATGACCTTCGCAGTGACAGTGCGATATTGTAACCAACTCTACTAACGAACCATTGAGCGATAAACAGGACTCGAACCTGCAACCTCCGACTTGGAAGGACGATGCTCTACCAATTGAGCTATTATCGCAAATTGAGCGGCAAACTGGATTCGAACCAGCGACCCTAACCTTGGCAAGGTTATGCTCTACCAACTGAGCTACTGCCGCAACTGAGCTTCTTATCGGATTCGAACCAATGACCACCCGCTTACAAGGCGGGAGCTCTACCAACTGAGCTAAAGAAGCATTTTGTGGACCGTACCGGAGTCGAACCGATGACCTTCTGAATGCAAATCAGACGTTCTAGCCAACTGAACTAACAGCCCTTTTGTAGCGGGTGAGGGATTCGAACCCCCGATTCCTGGCTTATGAGACCTGGCGGATAGACCACTTCCATAACCCGCAATATGTTTTAATTTTTAAAAATATTTTTACCCTCAGGATTGAAATACATAAATTGATGTGTTTCTATATCTGATTGCCATTTATATTGAACAACAAGCCCATTATTGTTTTTATAACTATTGTCACCTAAATTGTGGTGAGTTTCTATTATTCTTGTTAACATTGCCCTTGCTATATCATCAGATTTAGTTGCTTGGGTACACATAATGTTTTCAGTTCCACCCCACTTAAAAAAGTACATAGTCATAAAATCAAAGTTGGGATCGACTGTATATATAACCCAATACTCCGATTGATTTAATCTTTCCCAATTTATTGTACCAAATTCAAGACGATTTCGTTCTTTGATTTCAGTAACAGTAAATCCAACCATTGGTTTTTGTGCAAACGCAGTTGAACTGAGTAACACAAATAGGATAATAAGTAGTTTTTTCATAGTTTTTGTTTTTTGTACTCCGTACGGGACTCGAACCCGTAAGCTTTCCCGTGAAAGGGGAATGTCCTAACCAATTAGACGAACGGAGCGTATTAATTGCGTCCTGAGTAGGGGTCGAACCTACGGCCTAGCGGTTAACAGCCGCTTGCTCTACCACTGAGCTATCAAGACAAATGGTACCGAAGGCGAGACTCGAACTCGCAATGCTATACAGCGCTGGTTTCTAAGACCAGTGTGACTACCAATTCCACCACTTCGGCATAAATATACAAAATAAATTTTATTTTGCCAAATTTTTTTGCGGAAGATATTGGATTTGAACCAATGAACCAGTTACCCGATTAACACCTTAGCAGGGTGCCGCTTTAGACCACTCAGCCAATCTTCCATATGGGCGACCGATGGGAATCGAACCCACCCGCACTAGAACCACAATCTAGCGCTCTACCAACTGAGCTACAGCCGCCATTTATCGGCAATGATAATCTGCCGCTTTTGTAGCAATTTGAATATCAGGTTTGACATTCACTTTGTATCCCAACGATAGGGCCCAACCACGAGTTGCTCCTATAAGTTTGTGGCTAGGTGCAATTTCGTCTTGGTTATAGTCCATATCAATTTCAACATTTATGTTGATTTGTTGGGTAAACCATTCTGCCACTTCCAATGTACGAACACATTCATCAAATAATCTTGTGAACATATCTCGCACTAGTGGAACTTTTTCTTTTGTATAGATATAGTGAACACCTCTGATACCAAAACGATATGCTATTACAGTTACATATGATGTTTCTAATCCTATATTTTGAGAATCAGTACCAATATGAACTTTTAGATTAGGATACCTTTTCATTATCTCTAAGGTATGTTCAACAACATCTATTACTCTGTTATCTACTGATTTGAACCTTTTCATTTTATTAAATTTTAGTAGCGAAAAGCAGAATCGAACTGCTAACCTCAGGGATATGAATCCTGCGCTCTAACCAATTGAGCTATTTCGCCGGGTTGCATAGGTGTAAGGATTCGAACCTCAAACTGCGGTTTTGGAGACCGTAATGATACCATTTCACCACACCTACATTATTTTAGAGGTACTGATTGGAATTGAACCAATATAAGAGCTTTTGCAGAGCTCCACCTTGCCAGTCGGACACAGTACCAAATTGTAGCTCCTAAACGATTCGAACGTTTAACACTTCGTCCGTAGCGAAGCAGTTTATCCATTAGCCTAAGGAGCCTTGTGTTGGAATAGCCGGATTCGAACCAGCGACCTTTTGAATATCAGTCAAATGCTCTAACCAACTGAGCTATATTCCAATGTGTGCCTGCAGAAGGACTCGAACCTCCGAACTCAAACGAGAACTGATTTACAGTCAGTTGCAATTGCCGCTATGCGATACAGGCGTATTTGTGTGGTGAATGGTTGGATTCGAACCAACGACGCGAGGCTCTTCAGGCCTCCGCTCTACCAACTGAGCTACATCACCAAATGAACACAATGTTGGAGTACCCATCTCGCTCCAATCTTAACTGCTTATTCGTAGTTTTACGAGGCCTCGGCAGAGGGTGCTAACTCCATATAGAGACCTGCGCTGGTCTTTGTTCCATATTTCTGTTCATTGTGTTTTGTAGTCAGGACAGGAATCGAACCTGTGAGTATAGGATTAGCGCTTAGCCTATACACATCTTATTTCTAGAGTGCGTCTACCATTCCGCCACCTGACTATATTGTCCACTCTGTTGGATTCGAACCAACTTACTCACTCTATGTTCGGGTCAGTACTAACCAGGCGACACAGAGGTCAAAGTGTTTTACCACATAACACTAAGAGTGAGTACACCTTGCTAGATTCGAACTAGCGACCCTTTGCTTGTAAAACAAATGCTCTGAACCAACTGAGCTAAAGGTGTAAATGTGACCCCATCGGGACTCGAACCCGAAACCTTCGCATTAAAAGTGCGAAGCTCTAACCAATTGAGCTACGAGGTCTTTTGTACTCCCGACAGGACTTGAACCTGTAACCTCGATGGTATAAGCATCTTGCGCTAACCAATTGCGCCACGAGAGCATAATTATGAGGAAGAGGTGAGATTCGAACTCACGGAGCTTTAACACCCTCCGGTTTTCAAGACCGGTGCAATAGACCAACTCTGCCACCCTTCCATTATGTAGTCAGAACAGGATTCGAACCTGTATGTAGATTTTGTATGTGCTTTTATCTTTGAAATCATCTACTAATTCCCGTTAATAGCGTTACACGAACCTAACGGAGCCTTACACATACTCTCACAGCGTTTACCATCCCGCCATCTGACTGTAAAAAACAATGCCCGATACGTTTCCGTTAGACCCGTGTATTCCTCAGTCCCTAGACTTCATTCGGGAGTAACTGCCACCTTTTGCGCTTTAAAGAATTCGGGGCCAGCAGCAAACTATTATGTTTGGTCTCCTTCTTCATTGTTTTTTGTAGTCAGGACAGGA
>Ga0181363_1000183_pt1 | contig 19011 bp, 21 predicted proteins | sample Fa13NDMLBSN_FD_130109 | JGI IMG/M metagenome (GOLD analysis project Ga0181363, IMG submission 130109) | Freshwater viral communities from Lake Michigan, USA - Fa13.ND.MLB.S.N | ecosystem: Environmental > Aquatic > Freshwater > Lake | place: USA: Michigan | collected 2013-09-23
TAGAAAAAGCGGGTGAAATCATTTTGAAAATCTCTGCGTTGTCCACTTCCTTGGCCCACAGACCCAACATGAAAGCGATCACCATTGCCAATACTGAGATACAAAGGGTTGCGCTGACCATGATTGTTACCCACAGCGTCAGCTTTTCTTTCACCTCGATCTGTGGAGGTTTTCGTGTCGGTTTCTTTGTCATGCGTATCTGTCAAAATGTCTTGTGCTATTAAAGATTTCTAACTGAATAGTGTTTTGCCTGGCTCGCTTGTTGTACAACTCAATCTCAAGTGCGTCAACCGCTTTGTTTATTTTCTCAGCCTCAACCGCTAGCTTGTATTCATACTCTAAACGCTCGGCTCGCTTCTCAGCGGCTATGGCCTTTACATCGTATGGAGTTGGAAAAACAAATGGATACCATTTGCGTAGCTGAATCATTTTTTTTCACGCTCAACCGCCCTCGCATAAAAATAAAGAATCTTTCCACGCAATTCTGAACTATCCGCAGCGCCCGCCCACATCGCCAAATTGTTCCAAATCGCAAGCAATTGGTCAGGTGTGCATGAGTCGCCATTTGTGTTCAGCCATTCAGACAAACGCAAATGACGCTCTGTTGGATTACCTAACCAACTCAATCCATAAAAGTCTGCTATCACGCATTTCTGTTGAGCCATAGCGAACACACAAGCCGCCATCAGCCCAACAAGAAACCACCTCATTTTGTCCAATGATGGCTAAAGTACCCCATAAGAGTAGAAATAGCCGACACAAAGGTCATGCCCATCCAAAAGCCACCACGACCCTTGTTAGCCAACTCAATCAGAGTTTCAAGTTGGGTTTCCATTTTGTCAATCTTGGCTTCCATTGATTCAACTTTTTGCCAAAGTACACCATACTTAACCAAATCAATGTCAGACATATCAGGCTTTCTGAATGAATGCCAATGAATAGTAAAGCGGCAAGTTTGTGCCACCAGAACCCGCTACGTTAGACGTAAAGCCACCCGTGTTACCAACAGCGTAGGTGCTACCAGAACCCACCACAAAGCGATCACGCAAGTCGGGTGTGCCGTTAGAGCCATTGCACAAATAATAGCCTGTTGGAATAGCACCGATTGATCCTGACCACATGATGATGCCGCCAGATGGGATTGGGTTTGTGCTTGCGCTTGTTCCCAAAATTCCATATAGGTTGTCGTATGTGGCAATCTGAACATTGTCAGAGTCGGTCAAAATGAACTTGTATGAATAACCTTCAGTCAACCAAATCTCTTGTGGAGGGCGACCGCTTGTCCCCAATTGAATAGGGTTGGTGTTGGCAATCGTACCCGTAGCGGTTGTGTAAGTCGCTAATGGTGTGCTTGAACCCGCTTGGTAGGTATAGATGTAACCACCATTGAGGGGAATGCCTGTGTTGGTAAAGAATTGGAAACCGTTACCAATAGGGGAAAGATTGACTGCCATGTTTAGTCCTTAGTTAAGCCGCCATAAGGATTCACAGCTTCTTTTGCAAATCCTTCTTTGTTTAGTTTACCCATCCATGATTTACCCAAAGACATAGCGGGTATGGATGCACCACCCGTCATAGTGGCTAGTTTTGTTTCAACACCCGTTGCAACACCTTGTTTAACCAATTCAGCCAACATTCCACTCAATGAATTTGAATAGTTAAATGTGCCTGTTTTGGGCATTCCAACTTTACTAGAAAGCGCTGTCAGTTCCAACAAATCTTTGTAACCTTCAGGGCCAAGAGATTCTTGCAAACGACCTCGATTGTCTTGAATGTAGTTTGCCAACATTTTAGGATTTAAGTCGGGAATGTCAGTAGCTAAACCCGCTTTACGCATAACATTTCTCAACTCACCCGCTGTAATTGCTTGCAATGCTTGAGGATCGTTTGCCAACTCAGCTTTCATTCTGCGGATAGATTCTGGCGTTCCTTTGGTGACAAACTTTTCATGGAACTTTTCCGCATTAAGACTTTCGCCCTGTGCTGTTAAATCATCCAATGTGCTTGCCTCTTTTACAGCGGCTTTGTAAGCGGGGTTTGATTTAATAACGTCCATACGTTCTTTGTTTAAAGAACGTGCTTTGTCGGCAAGATTTTTAAGTTGAACAGCTTGTGGACTGCCACCTTCTTCACCAAAAATGGGTAACTTTTCAAGTTGGTCACGAACAATGTAAGCTGCGGCCCTCGCATTGCCATTAGAATTTGAACGCATTTCATTGGCTAGGTTGGTGCGTAAAGCCTCATAAGCCTCAAAAGTTGGGTTGCTGTAAAAATCTTTTAAGTCACTTGAAATTGAATCTGACAAGTGGTTTGTTTTAAGATTTTTATTCAATTCAGTTTTGATGCCTTTGTCAAGCGTTTGAATGTCAATAGGGAACTGACCGCCATTTGCATCTTCCAAAGCCTTGTAAGCCTCAGAAATAGCTGACTTGCGAATTTGATCTTTGGCAGACAAAGCATTGATTTGCAATTGACCAATAGAACTTGGGTCAAATTCGTTAATATCAGGCGCATTGCGTCTAATTGAGTTTTCAAATGCAGATTTAAACTGTTTGGGTTGTTCATTAAAATGATTGCCCAACGTTTCAGTTTCGCCACGTTTGTTCCACTCTTGAGCATAAAGACTTGTGTCACCTGTACGTTGACCACGGCTTAAATTAACACCGTGTTTTTCTTCAAGACTTCTGGTTTCCAAAGCGGGCAAATCAACAGCCTTTGCATTCTTTGATTGAATGTAAGTTTGCAATTCAGGCGATGATTGAGCAAGTGCCGCATCAATGTTGCCTCGTAACACGTTTTCAGGCATAGCAGCAGCAGCGCCCGCACTTTGCATCCCACCTTTGGCTTGAAATTGCTGTTGCATTTGGGCGGGTGCGCCTGTGCGAATCTCATTGCCCCATTGACTAAGAGTTTCAGCGCCTCTGACCAAAGGTTTGGCGGCAATAGCCAATGGTTTTGACAAGACTGCGGGGGCGGCAATCGTTGCCGTTCCCATCATGTTCTGAACGTCAGGAAGTGGCAAACCTGTTTTTTGGGCAATCCACTCAGCACCTTTATTGATATTTTCACCAATAAAGTTCATCAATTTTTGTGATGCTTCATTTTTGTAAGCGGGAGTTTCTGTAACGCCCAAAGTCTTACCAAATGGTTTTTCTAATGCGCTTGTAACAGCTTGACCATATTGTTGTGCTTTTTCAGGCGTAGTAAATGGACGGGATGCGGCTTGAACCACTTGGCCCGCCATAGGCAAAACACCGCCAATGGTAGTGTCAGCCAATGATGCAACACTAGCACCAAAGTCACGCCCCATTTGCCCATACATTTCCCGTGATTTTTGCAAATTGATAATTGCTTGATCAGTTTTGTTTTTTGCTGTTGACTTGTCAGTTTTAGCGCCTTTGAAAGCATCTTGAACTGCTGCGCCAATTGAATCCACGTTGAAGTCATCAGTTTGTGGCTGTGAAGTCATGGGTGTTGCACCCATACGTTTCATTTCTTTTTCAAGCGAAACTAAATTGCGGGCAGCAGTAGGATCACCAGAGGCTGCAAGTTTGCTTTCCCTGTCGTATTCAAATTGCAATATCTTTAAAGATTCTTGCTCACGAAACGATGGGGTTTTTACGGGAGGCGCTGATTTGCGACCAAAGGCAGAACTAACCGCACTATTGATTGAATCAACGTCAAAATCATCAACAGCAGCCATTATTGCCCCTTAACAAGAGTACCCATGAACTTAATTTTATTCAACAGATTTTTGTAACCCGTTGAGTCAGGGCCGCCAACGGCATTGACAACTTCTTTTATGCCATCTTTGTCATTGTTCTTCATTGCATCATAAAGACGAATGGCATTTACGTCAGCAATTTGACCCCATTTATTTTGAAAATCTCTTGCTGCAAATGGGTCTTTTGTTTTAGCAAATTCGTTTTCAACACCTTGGTTGAACAAACTTGTTGCAGTTGACAAAGCACGATTGACACGGGCGGTTTGTTTGATAGCGGGGGCTGTCCAATCGGTTGTTCCCGCAATCTGACCCGCAATTTGGTTAGCCGCATCAGTACCGCTTAGACCAGAAGATTTTGCCAATTCCGCTGTTTGAAGCGCCATGTAATGACCAAGCTGTTGCAAGTTGGTTGCGTTGTCACCACCAAAAGGCAATGCGGCATAACCACCCGTCAAATTGGCAATAGCGCCCGCACCTTTACCTGAAATCACATCATCAGCAATTTTAATAATTTGGTTGCTGTTAAATTGTTGATTAGGAACATTGGCGGCAGAAGCATTTGCCCTTGTGCGAATAGCTTGAGCATCACGCAATGTGTCTGCGTTCTCGCCTGCTCGCATCCTTGCGGGCGCATTAGCGGGCATTACAGGCGCTTGTGGTGCGTTCACTTGCGGTTGTGGCATACCACCGCCCTGTTGAGGCATTGCGCCTTGCTGTGGCGCTTGTGGTGCGCCTTGTGTCCCTGCGGGAATTGTGACCTCGCCCAACAATTTTCCAAATTTATCATATTGATAAGCCGTTGGGTTATTGTTTTGGTCAGTTCTTCCAGTTGGCACAAACTGAGCGCCTGGCGACATTGTCAACGGCTCTGATCTACCCGTCATTTGAATGTTAGGCATTTGCCCTGTTGGGCTCATTGGCGTAGTCAATGTTTCTTTTAATTGACTACCAGTATTTGTCAAACCAACTTTAGGTGCAAATTCAGCACGTTGTTGTGGAATAGACAACAAAGATGCAGATTCAGCAAGTAAGTCTTTTGTAATGTGTGCGCCTGGCTCTGCTTGTTTTAGCAAATCAATTCTTGCATTGATCATTCGATGCAGTCCAGAATTATCTGGATTATTTGTTATTGCACCTTGATATGCTTTGATCACTTGTTTTGGATCGTTAACACCCATCAAACCTAATGAATGATCAATATTTCCAATAATGTTTCGTTCAGTTTGGGTTAAATCTTGTTTTGCTTTGTCAGCATCAGTTTGGCTTTTGTGCAATCCACTTAGTGAACTGATCACATCAGAGCCTGTCAACGGTGCAATCTTTGGAATAAATTTGTTAATTTTGTCCATGTCAATGCGACCGTTTGTCTGCCAATTTTCAGGGTTGCTCATCGCTTCCTGAAGTCGCAAACGCTCATCATTTTTTTGCTTTAAAACTTGATTTTCAATCTGAGCCTTTTCCAAGGCCAAAGGATTCATTTGCTGTGCTTGTTGGAATTGTTGCATTCCAGAAGCCATGTTCACCATATCAGCAAGGCTTGAACCTTGTGGTTTGGCGTAATTTACATTCATTGAAAAGTCAGCCATGATTTATCCTTATGTCGCTTTAATCATAGAGCCAAGCAAAGCTGTGTTGCCAAGGTTGCTTAACGCTGTTGCATTGTTTGCGCCTGTTGCCACAGAATTTCCCGCCAATGCCGCAGCAGTTCCTGTTGCAAGGTTGGCTGAATTCAAACCATACACGTTTGCGGCATTTACGCCTGTTGCAGCATTTTGTGTAAGGTTGCCGCCATAAGTGTTGGAAGCGCCTGTCAGGTTGTTTCCATATTGGTTGTAAGCGCCTTGCATTTGGTTGGCATTGTTAACCATGTTGCCCGCATAGTTGGTTGAACCACTTGTCAAATTGCTACCATATTGGTTATAGGCATTTTGCAATTGACCAAGGTTAGAGGACAACACGTTATTCAAGTTGTTGACAACGCCTGATGTATTAGAACCGTAAGCATTACCCGCATTCAACAAGTTGCCTGCATTGGTTGTAAGGTTGCCACCAAGATTAGATGACAACGAACCCATGTTAGAGCCGTATGTGTTGCCAAGGCTTGCCAATTGACCACCAGATGTTGTGCCAATGTTAGCCATGCCTGCCAATGTGGAATAGATGTTTTGGCGTTGTGTGTTGAAGTTGTTAAACGCATTCTGATACGCACCCGCTGCATAGTTCTGCGTGTAGTCTTGCAAGCCTCTCAAAGCATTACCGCCCAAGCTACCACCACCCATGTTGGCGGCACGTTGGTTAGCCATTTGTCCTTGTTGCAATTGGAATGCGTAATTAGGGGCTAACTGTTCATTCAGATCAGAAGCGCCAAACTGACGGGTTAAATAACCTTGGTTGTCAATTAAACCTTGTGCGCCCGCTGCACCAACATCTTGATAAGGTTGTTGGAATCCAACTTGTTGGTTGTACACATCACCCATTTTTCCAAGGGTTGTGTTGTAATTTGCATTTAAAGCATTTGCATTAGCCGCAGATTGGTCTTTTTGACCTTGATAGGTGCTTCCTAACAAACCCAATTGCGTTGTTGCATTTGTATTAATGCCTTGATTGGCAGCGTTGTAAGCCGCTACTTGACCCGCCAATGTGTTATTTAAATTGGTGTTTAAATTTTGATAATTGTTGGCTAAGTTTGTGCCTGTTGTGTTGTAAACGCCCGCTTGAGCATTCAACGCATTGTTTAAATTTGTATTCAGGTTTTGGTAGTTATTACCCAAAGCTGTGGTGTTAGCCGTGTTCAGGTTTTGTGCGTTGGTGTAAGCGTTGTTTAGCGCTGTGTTTGCCGTTGCACTACCTTGTGTAATAGCATCTCTTGCGTTATCAATACCTGATTGATTTGCAATATTTCCTGTAATGTTTCCAAGAGCATTTAATGCCAATCCTGTTGCGGGATCAATCAATGTTTTAGCAGCAGCCGCAGTAGTTACTGGATTGATTGCATTAGCCGCAGCCGTAGTTAAAGCCGCACCCGATCCAAGAACTTCAGGCGCAGCCGCAACAGTCGAACCCAATGAAGCAATTGCTTCAGGAGTCATTGCGCTTGTCATGAAAGAATTTGCAGCAGCATTAGTTCCAAATTCAGGAAGCAAACCACCCGCTAAATCAGCTTCAGCCGCAAGACTTGCTAAAGTTGATCCACCCGCCTCAGTTGCAGCAGCGCCCAATGTTGTGCCTGCGGGTGCGCCACTTAGCAACCCCTCGGTAACGCCTGGGATGCCAAATGCCGCTGCCGCTAACGCTAAACCAGTCAGAATGTTTTTCTTGTCGCTAGTGTCTTTACTCCATGAAGAAATAATAGGCTTGCCATCAGCATCCTTTTTAAGTTCATAGATAGTGCCACCACCGCCTGTGTAGGTAGAGCCAAAACGTCTGTTTGTGCCTGTTGCATCAGCTTGGTTTAGGTCTGTAACGCCTTCATTTAAAAGATGGCGTGACATATCCAAAATGACTTGTTCAGCCGCAGTTGGGGGATGACCCAACAGTTTTGTGGCTTCATCGTAGTTAAAACCTATGCTTTCGCCTTTAGTGTTGAACACACCACCTTTGATTGCATTTGGATCAATTGAACCCGCCACTTGCTTAGACAAAGCCAAAAGCTGATCACGGTCATAAGTTTTACCTTGTTAATCAGTAACTTTACTCATATTGGCGTTGCCCGCATTGCTAACAAAGTTGCCAACAAGTGAATTTATTAGGTTGTCCATAATTTAGGCTCTCTCAAACATTGTAGTAAGGCACTTTGTACGTCTGCCCATTTACTGTGACATTCATAAATCCAACAGGGTTAGCGGGAAGCGTTGCCGATCCTGTTGTGGCTGTATCAGAAGAACTGAAATTCAACAAGTTAATGAAAAACTGTTGCCATGATCGTGTTGGACGATTAGTCGCCCCATCCAAAAACGGTGATTGTGGATAGGGATTGACTTGCTGTGTGCTTGAAAGTCCAGAAGTAGCCATCAGTTTTCTGCCCCTTGCATTTTTAGGTTTGCTGAAATGATGACGAAATTCACAGGGTCTGTCACCGACACTTCAAAGATTCGGTCACGGGCCATGCCCAATCTACGCCAAATTGCACGATTTGTGTACTTGCCCAATTGACCAACGCTTGTCCAATGTTCGTTTGACCACGTTGATCCACCATCATTTGACCATCTAAGCATGGCTTGTGGGTTATCAGTTGTTGTCAAAATTACTGGTTGTTGAGTCGCCAAAATGTATGTTTTTTCAGCCTCAATTGTTAAAGTCGCACTTTCAGTAATTGTGTAATTATCGCCCAAATAAATGGTGTTTGTATTGTCAACTTGTATAGCGCCTGAAGTGCCTGTCGTTCCCACGCCTGGCTGAAACTGAATCTGCAATTCATCAAAGTATTGACGCTGAAATTCAGTCACCAAATGAGGCGCTCTACGCAATCTGCGGATGTTCTGACCATCGTCTGTGTAGTTGGTTTTGTCCAACTCATACAGCTTGCCATTTTCATAGTCACCAACTATGACTAGACCTTGAAACACCGCACAGCAATTGCCACGGTGACGCTGATATTCATTTTGATCTGTTGTGTAAAGCCATTTGTGCCACATTTGGGTGGTTGCATCAAATGCCCATGTCAATTCTAAAGATGGGAATGTGACAACATAAACCTCATGACCTTCAAGTTGGTATGTCCACGCCACAGCGTCACCAATGTATTGATTTGCCAATGTGTTTTCAACAGCGTGAGTGGAAATTCTCTGAGGCACATAACCTTGCATTTGCATGATCTGCGCTTGACCACGGTTGTTGCGTGAAACATACGCAAACGAATTGCCAAGGCGATACAAAGAGAAAGGCGCAGCAATACCGTGTTGGGTTGATGTGCCTGGGATTCTCTGAAACGGGAACGGCACAGTTCCAACGTCTGTCCAAACCTCTGACGAAATCTCACCCATCAGATAAACTTCTCGATGGTCAACAATCAAAGCAACCAAATCGTCAGGCGCACCGTCTTTTAGTGAGTAGCTAGTTGGGGGTGAAATAGGCGACAAAAGGTCACTAGCGCCCCATTGCTGAGTCTTTGGGTTGTTATAGACAAAGTAATTGTCAATAATGTCCACGGTGTTTGCACCGCTAAACGCACCATCAGTAGATGGCAAAACAGAGAAGTTCAAACCATACATGGTTTCACCAGTTCCAACGGTGCTTGCCACGCTCAATGTGTAAGTTCCCGCACCGCCTGTTCCTGTACCCAAAGCAGTAATGATTGTGCCAAGGGTTACATTAACGCCACTAATGGTTTGACCAACGTGCAAAGTGCCAGATGTAACTGAAGAAACAGTCATTGTTGTTCCCGCAATCGTTGCAGTTACAACAGCACCCACAGCAGCGGTATTCATGGTTTCTGCCGCTACGGTCTGACTTCTGTTGATTGTGTATGTACCAACACCGCCTGTTCCTGTGCCAAGCGCAGTAATAACGGTTTCTTCCAACACATCAATGCCAAACAAAGACTGTCCAACAGCAATCGTGCCACTAGAAATGCTCGTCACGGTCAATGTTGTGCCACTTGTTGAGCCATAGAACACGGCAGAAGCAGGGCTTGAGATATACCATGTGTAACGATACGCACCGTCCACAATATAAACATTGATGCCGTTGTCTGTTATGCGAACAATTCCTGTACTGGAATTAAGTTGACCAATCACAGAGGGGACAAGGTTGGCTGTCAGCGCATAAACGTATGAACCACAAACAGCAATTAATTGCTCACCACCTGACACGGTGTGAAGCCCACGCACCTCTTGCATATTTGGCAAAAGGGCTTTGAGGGTAAGGCCAGGCGTTGGGTACAACGCAATCACCCCACGTTCACCCTGTTGTTTTACAGGATCAATCTCAGGGAAAAAGTTAATGCACTCTTGAGCATCTTGGTAAATGCTAGGTGCTTCATACGATGAACCAACAAAACCGAAATCTGGCATGGTAGTTCCTTAAATAAAGCCGCCCGTGAGAATCCATCCCGCATCTTTAGCTTTGCCCGTCAGCAACGCATCAGGATAACGTGCCACCGCTAGAGGGGCCATGTTCGTGCGTTTCAAAGTAGCTTTAGCTTGACCCGCAAACGTCTGAATCATCGTTATTTGCGTTGCAGAGGCTTTGCCATACATGGGCATTAAACGCTCTGCCAAACACCACCTGAGAGCCATTGAGTAGCCTTGTGGTAGCGCCAAATCCTCATACATGGATTCATAACGGCTGAACAAAGTATTTGCAAACAAGTGCAATTCACCTTGTGATGGGCTAGGCCAAATAAACAAGTTGCCTGAGTCAGAACCCGCATTGAAATAAACCGCTTTAGGCCACGGGCCGTTTAGCGTTTTCAATCCAATCATTTCATAGTCTTGCAAAGCAAGAACAGACATTGGGTAATCCAAACCACCGCCTGTGATCGGCTGACCATTTGATGTGGTGTTTACTCGCACAAAAGCTGAATCGATGTTCAAAGGCTTTTGGTAGTAAGCAGTTATGGTTGTGGAGGCAACAGTTTGGTTAATGTTGACTTGGTAAGTACCCGTTTCATTGATGTTACCGCCCGCACCAGTCAAAAACTGTGTGATCTTAGTTCCCGCTGTAATGCCTGTGCCACTCAACGTTTGACCTTGAGCCAAAGCACCTGAATTGATGCCTGTAACGGTCAAAATATTGCCATCAATTGAGCCTGTAAAAGAAGCGCCAATAAAGTTAGGAGTGGATGGGTTAGGGCCAATTGTGTATTGGGTCTGACCAGAAATAACAGGGCAAATGATCTCTGTGACATTGAAAACCATCATGTTTTCGTTTGACCATTGGTCAATCATGTCATTGAGCATTTCAAACGCATCTTTTGCTGCGTCTGGTGTAGGAGTTTCACCCGCTTCTAATGCACCAATGTCTTTTAGCGCTCTGCTAACAATGTCATAAGGCACAGCCATAGTGATTCCTTAACTTAATCGAAATGTGGGCGGCTTCCACGGCAAAGCAATTTCTTGCTGTTTTTTTACCGATTCTAGTTGCTCAAGTAATCTTGATTTTATGCTACTTACACCGTCTTGGGTAGTGCCTTCATCAATCCAATTTGCAACCATTTGCTCAGTCACTTGTGACGTTGGAATAGTTGCTTTTGTAGGGTCAAAATCCCAATATCCTTCAGTTTCAATTCTGAGATCATCTTCAATCAATGAAACATGATATTTGGCTTGAAAAATAGCTTTTTCGTCACCTTTTAACTCTGAAATTTTCCAAACGTATCTCATTTGATTATTGCTGTTGATGTTTGTCGGTCAAGGGTTAACGTACCCTCACAGGCTATATTCCAATCAATACCATCTGTTTCGTCACAAACTGGAACATCAATTTTGATGTGTTTGACTAGGTATTCTTTACCATCCTCAAACACACGCCAAACGTGTTCCATTGAACCACGACCTTCTTGACCTCTGCTTTTGTTAAAGCGAATCAAAAACTTGCTCATACAATCTCAGCCGCAGGCGCTTGACAAGACTTTTGTGGGGCTTGAATTACAGTTAAATTGAAGTGAACAAATTTAAAAGGTTTTTCTGATGCGCTACGGGAAAACGAATGAGCCATCCAAGCATTAGTAAAAATCATCAATCCCGCTTTAGGCGTAAAGTTAATCATGCCACTTGCAGCGGTTGCTTTATTTGCATCTTGTTCTGGCAAACTTATTTGAACTTTTGCTGATCTTGGATCATGGAAAACTGCTTTAGAGCAATCTTCTGGGGTTTCTAAGAAATAAAAACCAACTATTTGTGAGCCAAAACCATGAACGTGTTGATCCATTGCCGAATGTTTGTAATGCTCTTGTGTCCACATTTCTGTAAAAGCAACAGCTTTGTCTTGCATGGCGTAACCTTGTTCATTCAAGATGTTCCATGCAGTTGCACCAACAAACTCACTAAACTCACTTAATCTAGGGTCAGCGTAATAGTTACCCGACATATAAACGGGGTAAATTTCATCAAGATTTCTTTTGTGTCGTTCTGCTTCTAAATTTTCTTCTGATACTTTGTTGACTATTTCTAAAAAATCAGGACGTTCAATTAAATATATTGGACTTGGAAAATGAAAAGCTACTTGTAATTGAGTGTTTTGCACTACTTCAGCTACTGATTCAGCAGCTTTGCAAATCTTTTTTTTTGACTTAGAAGTGGCAATTTTTTCCATGAATGATCCTTTAAGCTGTTATTTCTACCCAATCTGGGGGGTCACCCTCTAGCTTATATGATTTACCGTTGTCTGGGTATTGAGGAATTTCATACCATGATGATGTTGTACCTAACCAAACGTAATTTTTACCGTCAGTTGGATATGGGATAGGTGCAACATAGCAACAATTATCAACGTCAAATATCCAATCTACAAAATTTGAGTATCTAACACTATTTTTCCAAATATCTTTGACAGACTGTTGTTTTGCTGCAATTTCTTCTTGGCTCATGTTACGCAATGCCCAAACATCTTTCCAAACACCATCAACTTTTTCATAAGTTGGTGTATTTGAATCTAATATTTGATAAACGCTAGGTTTAGGACATTCAACACGAACAAAAGGTTGCCAATTGCTAGGTATTTCACCAAATGCTTCTAAAATATTTTCTTCAAAAGCGGGATGGTTTTTAGGTGTGTCGTTTTCAATTTCAATGTAAAGATTCATTGCCATTCCTGTAAGTTAAGGCGAACCAGTATTAGTTGATGGGAATGAACGTGAACAGCCAGGCCAGATAATTCGGACAGCGCCCGCACCACCCGCACCACCGTTAGTTGCAGAACTACCGTTCCATCGTGAACCACCACCACCACCGCCATAAGCGCCACCCGCACCGCCCGCACACGATGATCCATTACTACCCGCAGAACCACCGCTACCGCCACCGCCTGGGTTAACGCAACCGCCAAACGCACCGTTTGAACCTTGTCCCGATAATCCTACGCCACCACCACCGTCAGCGCCTGTTGAAGAATAAGGGCATCCACGGGCAGAACCACCGCCACCACCACCGCCTGAACCACCACTTCCAGAACAGTTAGAAGCGCCATTGCCACCGTTCCCAGAATAACCCGCAGCACCACCTCCACCACCACCAATGTGAGTGCCACCCGCATAACCAGAGCCTGGGCTACCACCACAACCACCGTTGCCATTAGTGCCTGAACCGCCTGACGCAGAACCCGCATTTGCTATGACAGAACACACAAATTTGGATTGAGAACCATTAATTGTGACTGTGTAGCTATTGCCAGGGACAACCGTAATGTTGTTGCCATAAGACAGACCACCACCACCACCACCATAACCACCCCTTGCACCATAGAAGCAACCTGGGCAGTTATACGAACTGCCACCATCGCCACCTTTACCAACAGCGACAACAGAAACCTTGGTTACGCCCGCAGGGGCAACCCATGAATAAGTGCCATTGCCAGAATAGGTTTGCGAACCAGAGGCCGCATTAGTTGTGATGCTATTAGAAGCGCTACTGTTTGCACTATTACCAATTGCGTTGGTTGCATAAACAACAAATGTGTAGCTTGTTGCGGGGCTTAAACCAGAAACTGTAATTGTTCCTGAACCCGCTTGGCTGAGTGTTCCTGTTATTGAGCCAGGCGTGGAAACAGCCGTGTATGACGTAATGGTTGCACCACCATTACTTGATGGGGCTGTGTAAGAAACAGTCGCAGTTGTTGATCCAGTAGCAGTCGCAGTTCCAATGGTAGGCGCACCAGGAACAGTCGTAAACTGCCTTTGATTTGCAAATACGGATGTTAATGCGCCACTCATGTCAATGCACTTCCGCTAATTAACCAAGTTGTTGAAGTTAGTTTTAAAGCGGTTGCAGACCCATATTGAGCCAATGTTCTTGTGCCTGTTGTACCGTCTTTAGCCAAATACATTGTGTCAGTTGTAATTGCAATACTAATTGAGGTTGCTGACATATTAACAAACGTCACAGCAGTTCCAATTGGATATGCAACAGAACTGTTTGCGGGAATTGTGTACGTTGCCGCACCCGCACCAGAGGCATGGTAAATGTGTTTTCCCGCATCACCAAGCACAAGTGTGTAGCTTCCTGTTTGAGCATTTTGTGGAAGATTGATATAACCAACTCCATTTGTGCCGTCAACGGTGCTACCACTCAAAACCAATGTTGGTGTGCCAGAAAAGGAAAGTGTGCCACTACCATTTGTTTGTAAAACTTGACCGCTTGTGCCATCAGCAGCAGGCAAAGTAAAAGTGGTTGTGGAAGCCGTATTCGGCCCTGCCAAATTTACCGCACCGCCTAATGTCGCTTGAAAAGTTAACTGTCCCATGATTTTCCTTTATGGTGCAATGATTAGCTGATTGGCGGTCAAAGCGCCTGTGCTTGGGTTGTATTTGAGTTTGGTTGAACTGACATATTCTGTTGCCAAATTACCAGTCGTTTGGTTTGCAAACAACAAATAACGTGTTGCATTAGTTGTAGTGTCATCAGTCACCGTTGCATAGGCTGTTGGTGTTGACCACACAGCGGGAGAACCCGCACCCGCAGACGTTAACACTTGACCACTAGAACCCACAGAGCCGTTAGCCGACACAGTAGATGTGGCTGACAAAGTGGTAAACGCACCCGCTAATGGGGTTGTTCCACCAATTGCCATGTTGTTCATTGTTCCCGCTGTGGCGGGGTTGACTGTCAGCGTTCCTGTGCCTGTCGGTGAAATCTGAATCGTTGCATTGGCGGGATTCATGTTGAATGCGCCATCAAGCGTCAGATTCACACCACCACCACCGCCCCATTGCAACACAGAAGTGCCACCGTTAGTTCGCAAAGCACCACCGCCAGAGCCTGAAGCATCTAGGTATGAACCAACAAACTTTGTGCTTGCTGTGATTGTTGTGCCTGTGATTGTGTTGGCAGTCGTTCCACCAATGGCGGGAGGGCTTGACAGATCAAGCGTTCCACCAAGAGTCAAATTGCCTGAACTTGTCACAGTACCCGACAAACTGATGCCTGAAACAGTACCCGTACCGCTTACCGATGTAACTGTTCCTGTGTAGTCAGCACTCCAAGCGGGTACGCCTGAAGCCAAACGCAAGACATAACCGTCAGTTCCCGCAGCCAACAATGTGGTTGTGCCACTTGAAGTTTGATAAGGAAGCGAACCCGTTGCGCCACCCGCAATGTTTGTGGCAGTTGTAGCGCTTGTGGCTGTGGCTGCATTGCCACCAATGGACAAACTTGTTGCTGTGCCTGTCAGACCCGTTCCCGCACCCGTAAATTGAGTGTTAGCTGTGATTGTCGTGCCTGTTACAGCCGATGCTGTTGTGCCACCTATTGTCGTTCCATTGATAGCGCCACCCGTGATTGCCACATTGGATGCCGCTTGAGTGGACATAGTTCCCAAGCCTGAAACTTGAGTGTTTGCAATTGCAATGTCAGTAGCCGCCAACACAGTCAATTGACCTTGTGCGTTGACTGTTGCTGTCAGAGTTTTTGAGGCTGAACCATAGGCCGCAGCAGTTACACCCGTGTTTGTAATGCTAAAAACATAGTCAGTAAGGGTCAAGCCCGTTCCCGCTGTGTATGTTGCCGCTACTGAGAAATTTGACCAAGTAATTGCAGTTGTGCCAATCGTACCGCCTGGCTGAACCGTACAGTACCAAGCCGAACCCGCCAAAGTGCTTCCTGTTTCAATAAAACAAATTGCGCTTATCAGTTCATTCCATGTGTCAGCGTCAGGCGCTCTTGACCATGCCGTAGCAGAAGCCAAATAAATGCCGTTTTGTGCGGGTGCGCTTTGGCTTTTAACCAAAACTCGATCACCCGCTACCACTGTCACACCATCAATTGTCTGCAATCCTGACAACGTGATATTTGTGGTTGTGCCACAAAGAACAGGCTGTTTCCATGAAATGCCTGTTGCAAAGTAATCAAGATATGTCTTGTTAACAACATCATTTCCGCTTACAGGGGCTGTTGAAACTGTTGCAGTCGTAAAAGCCGCAGACGATGGTGTTGTTGCGCCAATAGTTGTGCTATTGATCGTGCTGTTTGTAATGTTTAGACCAGATTGACTTGGGCTAATCGTTGCATAAAACGGTTGACCTTGACCAATAAAAGTCTGGAATGTGCCATCAACAGCAAAATAAGCCTGAACAGGCAATAAATTCTGAACGTCTGAGTTTGATGGGCTTGTCATAGGTTATGCACCGTGAATGATTGCGTAATTGATCACAACTGCTTCAGACAACGTGCCACCTGAAATGTTGCGTAGTGTGATGCTGACTTCACCCGTACTCAAAGCGTTGGCAAACACGTTGTATGAGCCAGGCGTTGCTTGACCGCCAGAAATTGTCAAAACTACACAATCATTTGCGCCAATCAATGAGTTATTCAATGTGAAAGTTGCGTTGGTTGCAGTAGTCAATGAAGCGTTGTTCATTGTGATGCGACCCGCAGACTTGTTCAATGTAACCGCAGTTGATTTGCTTGTAGCTTGGGTAACTGTGCCTTGAGCCGCTGCGCTGTAACCAATTTCGTTGGAAGCATAGACGTTTGTGCCAGTCACAGCCGCAGGGGTTGTGCCACCAATTACAGAGTTGTCAATGGTTGCGCCAGTAATTGTGTCGTTGGTCAAGGGAGGGCTGAAGTAAGCCCCACCTGGCCCAACCAAACCCACGCAAACGCCCGCTGAATTGAACTCAGCTTGCACAGGGACAAGATTTGTAGATGATGTGTATGCAACAGAATTAGCGCTTGACATGGGTTTTTTCCTTTAGCTTTGATCGCCAACGGGGGTAACATAAACGATTGATGGGCCTGAACCCGAACCGATCATGCGGACATAGTAAGGACTTGCGGGGACTGCCAAGACAATTGGAACTGTCATAGTGGCGGGCAACACAAAGTTCCCTGTGGTTGAACCGCTTACGGGCAAAACAGCAGCGCCCACGTTAGCATCGCCAATGCTCACAGCAACATAGGTTGAACCCGTGTTGATGAAAGAGGCATAGTTAACTTGGTCATTGGTGCTTGCCACAATCGGTATAGCAATGGTAGAAGTTGCAGTCACCGAAATGGCGACCGTAACTCCAACTGGGCGTAAGACTGTGGTATTTGACATGATTAAACAGCGTTTGAATCAAGTGGCAAATATTCAGGACGATTCACAACCACGGTGTAAGTACCCGCAGCAGCAGAAGCGCTAGAGCCTGTTGCATTTGTGAACTGAACAATCAGAGTGTCAGCGGCAGAAACGTAAGCATTGGCAATGCCAACACCAGTTGTTTGAGCAGCGGGGAGGGACACTTGAACTGCGTCACCGACCTTGAGGCCAGCGATTGTGACAGTCTTAGATGCGCCAGAGGAGGCAACGGTTGTGGCTGTAAAAGTCACACCCATAACGAATGCGTTGGAGATGTTTCCACGCAGAATGGTCGTTTGGAGAGCCATGATGATTCCTTCAGAGAATGATTAAATTGTAACGCCAAATAAAGAAAAAGCCACCCCTTTTAAGAGTGGCTTCTTCTCACATCACATCAGGATTTAGCTGAATGTGCTGAAGTCGTAGCCATAGACATAAACGTCCATTGTGGCGGCTGCGCCTTGTGCTGTACCAACATTCAAATACAGGTTTTGGCCTGATTGAGTGGCGGTAGAAGCAACGGTGCGTTGTGACACAACAGTTGAGCCTGTCAAAGCTGACAAAGCGGCATTTGCAACAATTGCAGTACCACCAGCGCTAGGGGCTGTAAACAGACCCGCAGCGGCAGTTGTCAAAGAAATTGATGCGTTAGTGAAAACCACATTGCTAACAGAGTAGTTTGTGGAGTTGTTGATTGCGATAACAGCTTGATCGCCAGTGCCGTTGACGTTCACGCCAGTAGCAACACCCAACAAGCGGATTGCTTGGTTAGATGCCAAATTACTTGGGTGAATCGTTGTGGTACTTGCTGGTCCTGGATTGCTCATGATAATTCCTTAAATTTAGTTTAGAACGGGAGGGTCTTTAACCCTCCCTAGATCATTAGGCTGCTACTCGGCAAGCCAATTCAGGGTAGAGCGGGGCCCAACCATAAAGAACGTCCAAACGTGTAGGAATGGAGTCATTATTTATCGTATATTGCCTCACCACACGCATGGAAAGTCCAATTTCCTTATCGCTTGCACGACCAGCAAAATGCACGCCTTCTGGCAATTCCAGATCGGCTACTGCCAATGTGAAAGCATTGCGGTGCATGATGATGTTTTGTGGGGAAACAGTACCAGTCTTGTTGAAGAAACTCACAGCGGCAGTAGATGCAGTTGTGGGGATCGACACGTTTTGGAACTGACCAGCTGTGATAACAGCGGGGCTAACCACAACAGACAAAGTGCCATCAGTACCAGTCACAGCTTGTTTCACAACAAAGTTGCGCAACTTGTTAGTGCCGTATGCTTGACGGTTTTGTGGGTTGACTGCGTACACGCCAGCGATCTGGAATGTGTCACCAGCGTTGAGAGCAACAGTACCAGTTGCAGTCAAAGTGATGGTGCTTGAAGAAGCCCAACCAGAAGTCAGGAAACCAGAAGCGGTTGTGGTGTTGACAGTAGCAGTACCCGCAAATGAGCCAAAAGTTTGGCTTACAACGTTCTGATCCATCTTCCAGTTCATGCCTGCTGAGTCACGGCCCATCAAGCCCTTACGGTATTGCTCACCGATAGCTTCTTGAGGAACGAACAAACCCTTCAAGCTGTCAACAATAGTTGCTGATGTGAAAGGCTCAACGATACATGAACGACGACCGTCACGGGGTGCGCCTTCAGAGTCAAGGTAAGCGCCCGCTGTCAGGTATGTGATCAAACCAGTTGGGGGTGTGCCCGCTGTACCAACGATGTTGGCAGTTTGCAAGGTAGCCATAGCCATACCATCACGGTCAATCTTGTTGGCGATTGCTGCAATAGCGGGCTTCAGAACACGGTCAGAGAACATATCCAAAGATAATGCTAAATCCTGGGTTGTAAATTGTGTGTCCACATGGAATTGTGTTGACAAAGTTACAGGCACAGAAGTTTCATTGAAATCTTCAACGTTCAGAGCAGGGCCAGTTGTACCGATGAAACGGCCTGGTTTGCGTACATTGACTGTGTTACCAATCTTTGCACCGACAACAGCGAACTGGTCATCATAGTTACGGTCAACTTCGCTTGTGAAAGTCAACTCATTCTCCAAGACCATCA
>Ga0181363_1000184_pt1 | contig 18958 bp, 26 predicted proteins | sample Fa13NDMLBSN_FD_130109 | JGI IMG/M metagenome (GOLD analysis project Ga0181363, IMG submission 130109) | Freshwater viral communities from Lake Michigan, USA - Fa13.ND.MLB.S.N | ecosystem: Environmental > Aquatic > Freshwater > Lake | place: USA: Michigan | collected 2013-09-23
AAGAATGCGAACTTCGCAGAGGCTGCGTTCCTTGAGGAAGTCCTTACCAAGAAGACGTTTGGACAGTACAACCTCACACAAGACGAAGCACAATTCCTGTTCGATCAGACTGAGCAAGGTACGTTGCAGGCTGCGCAGTTCAACGCTCTTGTCGGTACGGCACGTGGCAAGGTGTTCAACAACCGGATGCAGGCTGCGGTGCGGGTATGGATGAGCATGTTCAGCTACACCGAACAGTTCAACCGGCGTGTCACTGCATTGGCAGCTTACCGACTGGAGAAGGATCGGCTCCGTTCGCAAGGGGTTACTGACGAGCAGCAACTTATCGAGAGCGCCACTGAGGCTGCACGCGCTGCGGTGAACAGATCACAAGGCGAGTACGCCATGTTCAACCGTCCCGAGATGGCACGTGGGAACGTGTTGCAGTACATCTTCATGTACAAGCAGTTCGTGATCACCACCGTCCAACTGATGCGTGCGCTGCCCCCGAAGGGTCAGATGCTGATGCTCGGGCTGTTGCTGCTGACCTCGGGCCTGAAGGGGCTACCGTTTGCAGAGGACATCCTCGACATCGTAGACACCATCGCACAGAAACTGGGACTCAAGACTGCCAGCGTGGAGAAGGAACTCGCGGAGTGGATCGACTCCGTTGCCCCCGGCATGACGCCGTACCTCATGCGCGGTGTACTGGACAGAGTGTCTGGTGCCACGATGTCCACCAGACTTGGTATGGGTGATCTGGTGCCACTGACCGGAGCGTTCAAAGCCGGTGCCGATCCGGCGCGGGAAGTCGCTGACTTCGCTGGCCCTGTGTTCGGTGGTATCTCAGGGCTGGTAGGCATGGCCGGTAACTTCGCTAAGTACGGTGCGGAGACCATCGGTCTGCGGGATGACGTGACCACGATCAGCGGGATTATGCGTGACTCTCCTATCGCTGCCATGCGAGCCATTGCAGATGGAGTGGCGTACCTCGACGACGGTATGATCACCAACAACCGAGGGCAGGTCGTAACTCGGGAAGCTCCATACCATGTGGTTGTTGCCCGGATGCTTGGTTTCTATCCGGCGATTGCGACGGAGCAGAACGACATCGTTCGGCTATCCAAGAGCGTGGCGAGTTACGCCAAGGCAATCAAAGCAGACTATGTTTCTGCGTATGTGAAGGCCAAGCTCGACAATGATACTGCCCGGATGCAGCAGCTTGTGGCGGATGTCAGAGCTTGGAACGCGGACGCGGAAGGGACAGGGCTGGAGATCACCAACTTTGTACGGTCGGCCCAACGGGCTGCGCTTGAAGCGTCTCGCCCGACTGTGATGCGCTACCTCAAGTCCGCACCGAAAGAGATTCGCCCCGAAACTCTGGAGCTACTCCGGCTGAACGGACTTGAGGAAGACGTTCGCTAAACAGCTTTCATCTGCCCGTAGGCGAGGTTGTCGATGGCCTCGTCTGCGTCGGTGAGGATACCCTGCAAACGCGGGTGGTTCAGGTTGATACCGATGACGTATGCCTGTCCGAGTTTGATCGGGGTATCCTTGGCGAGATACGCTTTGTTGGACTTAGGCGTAGCGATGATGTTCTCATCGGTGAACTCGTTGAGGAATGTTTTGTAGTCTGCCCCACGTTGCGCGAGCCAGCGCCGGAAGTGCGTGCGGTCGACCATCAGCGTGCCATTGCCAATCGGGTCACTGGAACTCTTGCGGTAGAAATCAAACCTAACCCGTACTTCACCACGGGGTATCCGATTGTAGTCCATCGTCGGCTTCTGACTACCAGTGTGGAATACCTGTACCTGAGCGTCCGCATTCTCATTGAGGTATTCCGACAATAAGTCGAACGCATCGGTCTTGAACTCAGCAGCAGCACGGCGGACGGCACCCACTTGCGACAACACCCATTCGATACCGGGCCGATGGTCATAAGCAATCAGACCCCACTCATTCGCCAATTTTGCAGCGAGGTCAGCAAGGATAATAGCCTGCTCCCAGAAGCGTTCTTCACCCGAGAATGCGGCGTCGTACTTCGCCCTGAAGTTTGTAGTCGCTTCGGCAATCGCCGCCCGCACACCAGCTTCACCAAGCTCAAGAAGTTTGCTGATGAATACCCTCCCAACATGACCGTAGTTGTTGGTGATGAACTCGTAGACCTTCCGACCCGCGGTGCTGTCTCGGGTGAACAGCTTGCTTGGCGGTACGTTGATCTCCAATATGCGAGCAAGTTGCGCGTCGGTGTCCAACCCGGAAGCGATGAGCTTGGAGTTCATGGACTTGTTGGTGGATACGATCACCGGCATTGCCCACGTCTTCGCGTCACGCTCCTCAGCATTGCGATTCATCCGCGCCTTGTCCCGCCCTTGGCTCACCCAATAGGCAAAGTCGCCAACGTCCTTGTCGTCCATCATGGTCACTTCGTCAATGGTCATTGGCATGTGGGAGTACATTCCCATTCGCCCAAACAAAGTGTTCTGTGTGAACTTGGCCGCGAAGTGCAGCTTCTCAGGGTTGCCATAGATGGACTGAATCCACATCTGTGCCAGCGATTTGCCGCCGCCTGTCGGCCCGTACAGTGAGACGGTCAACCCTTTCAAGCCAGTGAACGCATACAACGGCCCGGACAAACCCACTGCCAGTGCGAACATGTGCGCCCTGAGATCGGCCTTGGATACCAGAGGCGTGAAGTTCACCCATGCGTCGAGCGACCCGGATGTTCCCCACAACTCATGCCCCATTCGGGATGACCCGGACGAGAGACTCACTGACTCTTCACTGACAGACCCATCAACATTGCGCCGAAGAATCGTGTCACCGATGACAAACTGAGAGAAGTTCTCCTTCCACCCCATCGTAGCGTAGAGGTTTGTCATCGCCCTCATCTGGCGCAACTCATCCATGTATGCACGTAACATATATTGGAAGTACCCTGTTTGGTTGCGGTTGTTGAGAACAATCCCTTGGTCAGCCAGCACCGTGGCGAAATCCCGGTGGCCCTCGGTGAGCAACGCTTGCCGCATCACCAGTTCAGTCCAGCCTACGTGTTTTCGATCCCAGCAGTAGCGGACAGTCTCATACCCAAGCCCCTCATCTTTACCGTAGGACACTGGGTAGATGTCGAACTTGCATACGTCGATGTCCGTCTCGTCCACAGTCAGCTTGATGCCATCGGCGGTGCGCTTGAACGGTCTGGGTAGCGGCACATCCTTGGCTACTGCGGCGGGTGCAGCCTCGGTCGGAGCTACCTCGATATACTGCACACCAAGGCGGGCGGGAGTACCCACCTTGTCCTTAAACTTACAACCCTTACAACCGCCCGGCCTAACTTCCTCAAACTTGTTGCACGTCGCTGGCCCTGTCGTTGAGTTCCGCCAGTGGGCAACTTTGCTGATCGTGGTCTCCGGGCTGTACCCCGGATGGTTCTCTGACCATGACATCGCCACTGCGTCTGAATCGTGGCAGTACGCGGCGACGCCAAGCATGGCGTACCAGAATGGTTCAGATACCTCGCCCTGATTCTTCACACCCCAGCCAATCTGCTGGCACTTCGTGGCTACCACGGCAGCATTGGCCGGTGGGAAATCCTGCTTCACCTGCAACGCTTGTGACAACGCACTGGTAGATGCTTGTCGTTGAGCCTGTACGGGTAATGCCGACATGTACGCGCTTAAACTTGTAGTCAGTTGTTCAACGGACACAGGCTGTGCGTCCACAAGAAGTCTGACTTTCGTACCACTCTTCGGGTTTGTCGTACCCACGGGGCGCAGCACACGTGCGCTGTCCGCAGGCACAGCCGGGTCGATGGCAAAACCCTTGTCCTTGGCCGCAGCCTTCATCGCTTCCGCCAGTGGTTTCCACACGGCGGGTTCAAGTTCTTCTGTCAGCACCCAGTACACATGCAGCCCGTTACCCGAGTGCACGATCATCGGTTTTGGTAGCCGCATCTGCTGAACAAAATTACCGAGCGCGACCAGCCCTTCCTTCCATGTGGGGTAGGGTTTACCCTCACCACAATCTACGTCCAGCGCAACGAGCTTGGTTGCTCTGACGTTTTCCTGCTTACGACTTCCCTTCTCAACAAACGCCGATACTGCAAAGTATGTGTTGTTACCGCGCTGATCGAGGGCGATCACCGCTTTCGCAAGTTCTTCTATCGTGGCAAAGAATCCCTGCCTCCTGCCGTCTGGATTGATGGCTGTGGTGACATAGAAACCCGCTGATGGAAGGACTCGCTGAAGGAAGTTCAACGTGTCCATTGTGCCCCTGCTTAAAAGGGGGAGGGTAGCCCCCTCCCCATCCCCATTATTGGTTCAATATCTCAAGGAGACGCGCCTTGCGTTGCTTCTGGTCTGCCGCGATCACCTCTGGCATCGGCCAGCCGTGGTCTGTCATGACCGCTAACAACTTCTTCAGCATCCCCCGCACGGTATCGTCATTCGATTTGCGAAGGGGCTTACCCCTCACCCATCCATAATATGTCATGCGGGACACCCCCAACAACTCGGACATGTCCAAAGTTGTCAGGAGCATGTGCTTGCGGAGCGCCTCAACTTTGCTGAAGTCGAGAGGCTTAGGCGTCATCTGCATCTACCTCCCCAACAAGAGCAGCGATCTCATCTGCCAAAGATGTTGCAGCTTCAGAAGCAGGAGCGGTGGCAACTTTTGCCGGTGCAGGTTTCGCAGCCGGAGCAGGAGCGGGGGCAGGAGCAGCGGCCTTGGGAGCGCCGAAACCACGCTTAGGAGCAGCCTGTGCGGGTGCAGGGGCGGGAGCAGGTTCCACAGCAGGTGCCGCTTTAACAGCGGGTTTCGGCGCAACTGGTGCCGGGGCCGGGGCAGCGGGAAGCTGCGGCACAGCCACGGTCTGACGGGTGTTCTCGCCAGTGATCTCTTTGACTTGCTCGCTACCAAACAACTGGTCAACGACTTGTTGAGTTTCTTCGTCGAGGAACCCACCGAAGGTGAACTTCAGTTTCGGGAACGACGCATCAGTATCGAAGGATACGCGGGTCTTGACCACTTCGGCAGGAATACCACGGATGGTGAGTTCCTTGTGGTACTGGTTCAGACCCTTGAGTGCAGCCGGGGTAACAGACAACAGGTACACCGGGCCGGTGGGGTCATCAGCAGCGACCACAGCCAAACGCTTCTGGTCGGCACACGCCTTAACTTGTTGGCCGGTGGGTGTCACCTTGGAACCCCATGCGTTCTGCGGGCAGGAAGCACACAGGTCATTCTGTGGGCTGGCAGACTCAGCGTCCGGGCCGATGCCGTCCAGCGAGAAGCAGTCAGGTGCACCGGGTTCTGTGTTCGCATCCCACTGCTTCGCGTACCAAGTCTTAGACAGACGGGGGTTGGCACCGACGATCACCACGGCGAGGGTGGTGGAGTCCAGCACAGTCTCAGTGTCGCCCTCGACGATGCGGAAGCGTGCGCCTTTGATGCTGATACGCGGATGGGAGGTGCCAGTCGACAGGCCACCAGTGAGTGCGGCACCGAGGACGGATGGGACACCGACGCGACCGGCGAGGTGTGCAGGAACTTGGATATTGACGGGAACGATGTTGCTCATTTGAGGCTCCTTGGTTAAGTGGTCAGTCTTCTGCTTTGGCACCGGGTTTGCGAATGTTCACCTCCAGCTTGGTGCCGTAGTTAATGCCGGGAGGAACAGCTTTGGCCTGCTCGATGTATCCACGCACAGCGATCTTGCTGACGCGCTTCTCAAGCATGTCGTATGCCTCGTTGGTTCGGATAAAGTCCAGCACCACATCCCAGTCAGCCACGTTCGCATAGTCGGTCGTGGTGAGGAACGCTGTACCGTATTCCGATTTGAAACTGGTCAGCCCCTGCGCATCCATCTGCGTCTTGAGGTACGCTTCCAGCTTCTCCATCTTCGCCTTGAGTGAAGAGACTCGATCCTTCATCTCGGCTTCGATAGCCGCCTTCTGCTCACGCAGCTTCATGTATGTACGGATAACGTCGCCCACGTTGGGGGCACCGATCCTCTGGCGCTCATCCGACGCCAGTTCCGCTTCGCTCGTCATAGTGTCACCTTCTAGTTTGTTGTTGAATCATTTCAAGCAACAAGCCCTGCAACTTCTGCTTGTTGCGGAGTCGTTCGTACATCTTGTGTTCAAGGTCTGTGCCTTCTATGTGGATGACGTTCGACACCTTCTTCTTACCAATGCGTTCGATCCGACCGTTGGCCTGCACGTATATCTCGTTGCTGTTGATCGGCCCGTACCAGATGATTGTCGAGGCGGTGGTCAACGTCAGACCATGCGCCATCGTTCCGGGGTGAGCGATCAAAACGTGAGGGTCTTTCTCGTGCTGGAACCCTTGGAAGATTCGATTGCGTTCAGTGGCAGACACCTCGCCATTGACCACGCCAACAGTCCAGTGCTTGCTCAGTTCTTTCTCCAGCATATGTAGCGTTCCTGTGAGGGGAACGAACACGATTACCTTCTCACCTGCTTCTTCGATCACCTCCTTTACCAAGTTCACACGGGGACTACAATCCAGTTCAATGTTCTGCCCGTCGTCGCCATACGCCACGCCGCAAGCGATCTGCACCAGCTTCTGAATCTTCACCGCCTCATTCACCGCTGTGATGGTGCCCTCCGCAGACGCTTCGGTAACGAAGTGCTTGAGCATCTGGTTGTAATGCTTCTTCTGCTCAGCGGTCAGTTCCACCTGCCGGGTCTGGATGATCGTCTCTGGCAAGTCAAAGCACTCGTCACGGGTGTAACGTACAGCAGGTTGCAGGATGTGCTTCACAATCTCCATCGACTCGGGGCGCGGTACAAACTTCCACTGCCCAATCTTCATCATCACCTGCTCACGGAATGCCGTGTACGTCTTGGTGCAGTACGGACTGTTGACCAGCTTCGCCAGTGCCCATGCGTCAGTCGGGTCGTTCGGTGTTGGTGTACCAGTCATCAACCACAACCGCGTCTGGCTGTTCTGATCCATCCACTTCCGAAAAATTTTGAACCTCCGGGTGGATGGGTTGCGCAACACTGCCGCTTCATCGACGATCACCAGATCGAACATACCAATGGCCCGCTCTGCGATGATCGGGAAACCGTCATGGTTGATGATATAAAAGTCAGCCTCTGTCCCGAGCAGCTTGAGTCTGCGCTCTGCCGTACCGTGGAGCACCACGAACTTTCGATGCACCAACCCGGTAAAGATTCCATCGCCCCATACGCGCTCCAACGTACTGAGTGGTGATATGATCAACACCTTCTTCACCTTCTTGGTCTTGATCAGATAGTCAGCAGCCCACAGCGCAGCCTGTGTCTTGCCAGTGCCGATCTCATTCAACACCAGCCCACGATGTTGCAGCGTGAGGAACGCAGCCGTCTGCCGTTGGTGCTCGAACGGTTGATACCTACCCGGCCAATCGTAATAGTGCAGGATCGGAGACGGTGCACGGATACCCAGATTGTTGAGTACCTTCACCTCGTCCAGCCTGTGTGGTGTCACCACGATGGGCACGCCACGGACTTCGTATGGCTTTGCTGTAGGGATACTGTCCAGCACGCGCTGTGGATTCTTCAGCTTCAGCGCCAATGCTTTTGCTTTCTCAACTACCAGCATAGTGTCACCAGTTTTTTCTGTTTATGATCACGGCTTCCAGCGCAGCAAGTGATACGTCGTCACATACCAGCAGCCACGTGCCTCGTGCTGTTTCGATGTCTTTGCCGCACTTCGCCTGTAAAGCAGTCGGCTTCTTTGTCCGATCTGCCTTGACTTCGATACCAAGGAAATGCCCGTCCACACAACAGATGATGTCCGGGATACCGCTCCTACCAAACCCGTTGTTTCCGGGGAAGAAATACCAAACCTGATGCTTCTTTAGAACCTCAACAACTTTACGCTTTACATGACCTTCGGGAGTCAATGACCCCATTGTAGTCTCCTTTACACATGTGTCAAGTGTATCAGGTAGCGTAGTCACAATCGTGTCGACAGGGGCAGAAACGGCACAGCCCGGACGGGCGAGCAGGCCAGTTGCCATGCTCATACGCATCATGGATGCGCTGGATACGAGTCATGATCTCTGCCCAACACCCGTTGATGTCGATGCGATTGTACGTCTCCTCATCCTTCTTCATGTCCTTCAGCCAGACAAGTACAGTCTTGACGCGCTGCACTTCTGGGTAATGCTTGAACACTTGCGCTGCGAAAATCTGCATCTGGAAGAAGTCCGGGTTACGCTTCCCTGTCTTCCAATCCATCACCACTGCGTCAGCGCCGACAATCACTAGGATGTCAAGTTTGCTACGCAACCAAGCATCCGGCTCCCACCAACCTGTTGGTGTAAGGTTGTCGGTGAGCACCAGTTCCTTCTCAATGTGCAGTTCCCCCCGCTGTGCCAGCCGTTCAACTCCCTGACACAGCGGTTCGTACTGCGCTGCCTCCGCGTTCAAAGCTGACCCTTTTAGTCGGGCTTCAAGGAACGCATGAATACGTTCCCCGTACTTTGTCGCGTCGCTACCTTCGTCGGCTACTTCCTTCTTGATCCGCTGCCGGTAATACCGAAGCGGACAGTTCTCAAACAACTTGATGGATGAGTACGCGTGGCTCAAGCGCATGGCTGTGAGGTGTGTGCTGTTGGAATCTTCAGTCTAACTGTTCTTGTGTGGGTGTTCAATCTTTTCCCCTTGCCCTGATGGCGTCGGCAAATTTCCAACCGATTGGTGTCCAGTTCCCGTCTTGCTGCAAGACGTCTTCACACACCTTCGCACACGCCTCACGCTCGGCAGCAGCGACAAGGGCGGCGAAGCGGTCTAGAGTACCTTTAGCGAAACGAACAACAACTTGGTTTTCCTCCAGCGAAAAGGCAGCTTCAATCCCCGCTTCCCGCGCCATGCGGGTGATGTCGTCTCTAGTCACGAGTTCTTCTCCTTCAGCTTGGCTTCGATGGTGCAGGCGAATGCTTTAACACGAAAGCCGCCCATCCCAAATTCTTCGGACGCCATGAAATCAATCTCATCATCCGTCAGCTCAACCCACTCGCGGCGGGGTGGGTGGGTGTAAAGCGGCAATGCCCGATGCTGCTCGGTAAAGTCCTGCGGGTTGTCGGTCACGCACACTGACTTGCCATCAAGCGTGTAAACCATCCACGCCACCGGCTCCTGCTGCACATCCGTAAGCCGTTGCATGGATGCCTCGGATATGGCGGCGTGGAGGGCATCTTTAATGAGGTGCAACTGCCTCAAAATCTCTTTCAATGCCTTACCATCCGACATGGTTATATTTGGCTCATCAATGGCGCGATCAACTCGCTCAAGCGCCTGTTTCATTGCTTCGATGCTCATTCTGCTTCTCCTATGCCGTGTGCCCGCTCTATCTCACGGGCAAACTCTATCTCCCACCACACAGAATGCAGGTGGGGTTTGTCGTTCTCCAGCTTGCGAGCAAGGGCAATAATCTCGTGCTCTGGTAGTGGCTCGCTCACCGGGTAGATAGTGTCGCCTATATTCATTTGGTTACTTTTTTCCTCCGTCATAAGGCACAGCAAGTTTGGTTTCGATCAACATATCACTCAGGTTTCTTCCATCTTCCAGTGTGACTTCAGCGAGGTAATACCCAAACTTGCTTACCTTTTCCGTCGTAACCTTCACGGTCTTACCACCACAGACTTCTCGTACAAAATCTTTTGCCATCGCATACCCCGGTTGACCTTTCTCCGGGGTATCAACCCGCGCCAAACGCAGCCGCTGCTTCGTACAGATTTTGAAACCAAGGTCGATCAGTGCGTCAATGGTGTCGCCGTCCACTACGTTGTCAATCACTGCGTTGTATTGGTACATGGTTGTCCCTCAGTAGATAAAAACAAAAGCCGCGATTATAAAAAACCCAGACAGCAAAACGATCTCAACGAAAGTCATATCAGCCCCGCCATTCTCTGCGCTACCGCAGACTCAGCTTCAGCTACTGCTGTGGCACCCTGCTCCTTCTCCATGATGCGTTTGAAGTGGTTCCACTTGCTTGCTTCCCACTGGAGGTGCGCCATCATGGGCTGCTGCCCTAGGATGACTGCGTGCTGGTGGCCACACACTCCCTTCAACCGTTCAACCTCACGCTCAAGCCGGTCGCACTTTTGTCTCAACTCGTTGTACGTAAGGTTCTTCTGTGGCGGTGGGGGTATATCATGCAGTTGCGGTACTGACTGGATGCGGTTCATTACTTCCCTCTCCTATTCAAGATGCTGTCACCTACTCGCTCAATGAACTTCCTGTCCCCGTCAACCTTGGCCTGTAACTCTATCGGGGTATCAAATCCGAGTTGTCGGTAGTACTTGTTCTTCGCAAACACCCAACAATCAGCATCATGTTTCAGCTTGTCGATAGTTTCAGTGAGCTTGGTAATCTCCTCGACTTTCTCATGCAACAAGTCTCGCAGACGCTCAGTCTCTGCACTGCGCTGCTCCTCAGTGCGCTCCTCAAAAATCCGCACATTCGCAAACGCTGAGGTCACACTGCCCACACTTTCTGATCTCTGCATTCCTACTCTCCCCTAAGTATTTGAACTCCTCAAGTAACCTGTTTACATGCGCGTTCCACATCTCTGTACCAGCAGCCTTATACAACTTGTCGAACCATTCTTCCGTCATCATGTATCCCCATAGTTTTTTGCCACACCGGACTCACATGCAACCGGCAGGCCGGGTGCCCACTTGGGCGGTGTCGACATGATCTCCACCAGCTTTGCCTCAGCCTGTGCTGCCTTGCTGTCCGGCGCAGTGATGATGATCTCGTCGTGAACTTGGAATGCAACGTGGTAGTGCTGTCCGATTGCGGCCATCTGCTCACGGATAACGATAGCGGCAAGGGCTTGGATCAGATTCTCCGTCACCTTCCCACCGTAGATGCGTACCCATGACGCATCATCAGCCTCGCCAAGTACACGTCGCGCAGCAGCTTTCGTAAATTGCCTTGGGTCAGCGATGTATTCAAAGCCATTCGTCGTGGCACGCAGTGCGGGGTACTGGACGCGCAACTTGTTGGGCAACTTGATACCCAGTGAATCATATGTTAGTACGTCATGGATACTGCCACTGCCGCCGTTGACCATCGCGGTCAGCGCCTGCCCACACTTCTGCCAAAGCTGTGCAATCTTGAAGTTCTTGCTGCGATAGATTCGCACGATGCGTTCGGCTTCGTTGATGTCGATCTTGACGTTGATACCACCTTGCCCGATCTCAAGAGTGCGTCGCAGCTTCTCCGCACCCATACCGTAACCAAGCCCGAGGATGCAGGTCTTACCAACGAAGCGTTCGATCTTGTCAGACTTGGTGATCTTGCGGCCATAAATTTCAGTGGCGAACTCGGAGTACACATCCCGCTTCTCACTGAACGCTTCGACCAGGTCATCCTGCCCTGCGATGTACGCCACCATCCGGGCTTCGATCTGCGATGAGTCAGATGCGATGAGGCTGTACCCCTCCGATGCCTTCAGACTGCGCCTGATTGCGTTGCTGCCGCCACGGGCAGGGAGGTTTTGCAGGTTGAGCTTGTCGCCCCCACTGAAGCGGCCTGTGTGCGCCCCGTAGTAGTTCAGCATGATGGGCAGCTTGCCCCGCCCTGCCACACCGATCAGCGACTCGGTGCGGGTCTCCTCGATGGTCGACTTCACTCCCAGACGGGCAGAGACCAGTGCCTGTACACGCTCATCCGGGTGCTCCAACAAGTCGGTAAATCCCTTGTCGGTCTTGCTGAATGCCCATGTCTCCTTGCCAGTGGTGAGACTCACCTTACGCGGCGGCTCGACACCCAGTCGCTGTAGTGCAGTGGCGAACTTTGGGTTGGACATGATGTCCTCGGTGGTGACGTCTACCTCAGACATGAGCTTTGCCTTGCGCTCCCGCACTTCCTCAAGATGTTTCTCCAAGAGTGGTACATCAAGTTCGATGACAGGCTCCGTATACATCCGCAGTGTCTGGTCAATCACCAACAACTCGCTGGATGGGAAACCTACCTTGAGCTTGTCGAACAACTGCTTCGTCAGGTTCACATCGTTGATGCAATACTGCCCGTACTGTGCGAGTTCGGCCTCGGTGAAGTCTGTCTTCCGCTTCCCCAGTGCAGCCACCACCTCGTCGCCCTTCCTGCCGAGTCCGTAGTATGCTGCCAGTTTTGCAAGCGATCCGCCGACAGTGAGGGCATGCGCTGGACGGGCCATGCTCAAAGTATCAAGCCAGAGGCGAGGGCGGATACCGAAGTGCCACGACAGGATGGCACCATCGAACGCTGTGTTGTGGCACAGGATCGCCCGCTTCCGGTAGTCCAGTGACCTGATGAACTTGCCGGGGTTGTCGCCGCTGTACCAGTCGCACGGGTAGTCGTTGACCTTGATGCCCACACCGATGACTTCAAACCTCGGGTCACGGATGTACGCCTCGGTAGTCATCTTCGACAGGGAGAACTCTTTATCATAAAAAGTCTCGATGTCTATTGTAACTATGTCCATTGTCATTACACGCTCCTTACACCCAGTAGGGTGGTCAACTCCAGCTTCTTCGCACGACGCCGAGCTTGTCGCTCAGCAGCCGTGAACTTGTGACGGGGTTTGTCCCTGCCTTCACCCAACTTGTATACAGGAGTCACGTCGCGCCCCAGACGATCCGCTTCCCATGCACATACGTGTACAACCTTATGCTTCTTCATGGTACGCAGCACACTTCCGGCAGTGACGACGTGCATCCCGGTTTCTTCAGCTACTTCGTGGGCGGTAACAGGGTCATGCAGCAACAGCTTGAACAGCCGAGCGTACATGCTCTGATTGACCTTAACCGCCATTCTCTTCCTCAAGAATCTCCAGAAGTTTCTGAAGGTAGTGCTTACTCTTGGCAATCTCCAGACCATCGGCATCCTTGGTACCCATACGCATGAGGTACTTCAAAGCCCCGGCACGGTACGCACCAATGCGTTGTTCGATGGGCCATGTGTCGATCACATCCCAAGGCTCGACGCCCATGTTCTTATAGTGATCTCCACCAACTTGTTGCTTGTTGGCTTGCTCTTCTTCGTCCAACCAACCTTGCTCAACCACTGGCTCATCAGCAGGCGGTGGTGTATGGACAGAAGCAAGGGCTTGCTTGCGCAGGGTATACACGGTGGGCATCGCCATGCCGAACTTCTCGGACACGGACTTGGGTGTAGCCAGTGGGGACTTGGTGAAGTAATCGATGACACGTTGCTTCTTGGTAACTTTAGGCATACATCCTCCTGTTTATCGTAAATGATCTGGCACTGTGGGTAGTTTCACAGTGTCCTTCCCTTTGCGGAGCCGCGATTCTACAAGGGCTATGGCTTTCTCCAGCTCCCGCACGGTAATGATTTCCAACTGTGCGTCGTGCAGTTCTACCAACTTGTTGAGCATTGTTATCTCCTCACCAGTTGGGGTGAATCTCCCATGCACCGAGGCTCTCGTTGCAATCTTGATGAGTGCGTACTTCCCATGCTCATGGGCATACTTGTACTGCGTACCAAACCCCATCTCAAGTAACGCTTCGACCATGTTGCACATGGACGTGAGGATGTCCACGTCGTACTTCTTCGCCCTACCCTGAAGCAAAGCCAGCATTGCCTGACTGTGTTTGATCTTCAGCGTAGTGAGCGGGAAGTCATGGTTCTGTAACGGGGTAACACTTTCCACCACATACCCTACCGGGTTTTTAAGCACAGCCCGTGGGCGGTACTTCTTCCTTGGCTTCTTAGTTGTACCCATGTCATCCTCAGATAAAGACTCCAAACTTCTGCCGCAGTTTCCGGCTGTGGGTTTTACATATACGGTCTATCCCTTCGATCATTCTCTCCGGGGTAGGTTGTGACAACTTGTTGAAGAATGTAACTTCCGCACTCTCAGCGAATGCTCGCAGTATCTCCGGGGTGAACTGCTCATCACGGATACAGGTGTACAGCAGCGTTATCCAGCGGTCGCAATCCCAGTCTGGCATTGTCCATGTGGAACTACCCTGCCTGTCCTTGGATACTGCTTCACAGATAGGCTGCAATACACCCAGTTTGGCGCGAACCTTGATGCCGTACTTCCACTTTCGCAAGGCTCGCAACCATTCACGGCGACGCTCCTCGTCGATCTTCATACGCTTAACTTTGCCGCAGTAATCTGTGCGGTGAGCTTGTCGAAGTCTACGTCTGGAGTAACCACTGTCTTGGGGCTGGACTTGATCTCCTTGTGGCGGGCTTTCGTGTGCTCATCCAACAAGTCCCACAGTGGGGGCCATGCCTTCAGTGCAGGGGCAAGAGTGGTGTACGTCGTGATGACCTGCTTCACGCTTTCAGCGAACTCATCCTGTCGTTTCTGTGCCGCTCCAACGCGCTCAAGGAATGCTTTTGCTTCTGCGTATAACTCACCCCATACAAGATGGTTTTTGAGAGCAATGCGTCCTGCAAAGTAGCTGTTTGAATGCGCCAGATCGGTGTCTATTACTGCCGCAGGCCACGGTCTTGGAGCCGACAGGTTGAACTTCATCTCGATGCCCATACCACCTACGTAGTCGACATGGACATGATCGACTTCTTTACACCAGTAAGACGGTAACTGCTTAACTAGGTGCAACTCATCAGCAAACAGCGTGTTGTAAATCTTATCCCCCCACGAATGATCGGGGCGGCTTTCAAAGGCACGTGTAACAGCAGGTTGTAGCTTGCTCTTCGCTTGTACCAAGATGTCGTCGATGAGGGCTTGGGAGAATCGAACGGTCGCTATTATGTGCTCCTTAGTTTAGGGTTTTGGTTCTGTTGAACCCGGACATAAATTCATAAAGTTGTTTTGCAATGTCAGTGCAGTACTGTTCTTGTGTTTTCACAGACTCATGACCAAGTGTTGCAAGTACTGTGATGAGCGCATGGATCACCGCGCTGTATTCATCGTCGTCATCTTCATTCAAATCCAATGCCGACGTGATGCGTTCGTAATACGCAACGACTTTCTCGTTGTATTCCATATCAAACCCCAATTCTGTGTCGTGCCAGCATGGTATGTATCAGCGATGTAATGTCGTCGAACTTTACCCACTTGCCAGTCTGGTTGAATGTCCGTGTATCCGAACTCCCATCTCCCACCATACGGGCGGCGAAGCGAGGCCCAACTAGGTCATATCGCAGTTCCGCAGCGATCTCGAGGATGCGGGCACCTCGGAAATACATATCAACACGTGCCCCGTTAGGAGTACTTCTCGCTGACCCAAAATAATACCCCTCCGGCAGAGGAGGGGCACCAATAAGGGCGGCACACTTGGCAGGCCAGACAGATAAGATCGCCATATCAACCTCCCATTTCTACGATCTCACCGAACGGTGCATCGCCAGCACATGTAATCACCCAAAGCACGGGGGCATCAGGCTGTGTGCCAAAGCTGTCACAGCACAGGTCAGTGAGGAACACGATAGCCACCGGCTCAACACCCAGTTCAGTGATCTTGTCGAACACCGGAGCGAAGTCAGTGCCACCGCCACCATGAGGGCGGATGTCGAGTGCATCGTCTGGTGCATAAGACTCCACATGACTGACTTCGGAATCAAAGTACAGTACATGGATACGTGTCGGACAGAGATCATCCTTGACCTTGCCGATCTCCGCAGCGAACTGGTTGATAGTATGCTGGTCGATTGACCCAGAACAGTCAACAGCGAACACCACTTCGCCCATTGCCTCGCCGGTAACACTCGGGAGATACACGCCCTGCCCTATGAATCGTCGGTTAGCACGGGCAAAACTGCGCTGGTCGGTGCGGGCTTTGACAAGGAAGCGGTGCAGCACATCACGCCAATCGACCTTGGGTTGCAGTACCTCATCGACCAGTCGTTGCATGTTGGCAGACAGTTTGCCCATCATCTTGGCAGCTTGCGCAGCCTGTGCCACCTTCACTTTCCACTCAGCCTGTTGCTGTGCCTGCTCAGCACCATCACCCTCACCATCCTCGCAGTCGTCAAGCAAACCGTCGGTGCCGTCCTCCTCGTTCTGTTCTGGCAAGATGTTGTAGATACCCTCTGACGTACCGCCACCGGCAGCGTAGATGTTGGGGTCATGCAGTCCGACCTTGGGCATACGACCGATCCTGTCATCGGTCAACAGCTTGTTGATAACGTAGTCAGCGGCCATGTTCCACCGCCTCGGTGCCCTGCCACCACGACGGTAGTTATGCTCCAGCATGGGATGCAGGCACTCATGGGCAACGAGGAACTTGACCTCATCATCGGACAGCGACTCGACGAACTCCGGGTTGAACTTGATCCGCTTGCCGTTGGTCGCAGCGGTAGGGATAGCCTCGTCAAACTCGAACGGCATGTTGAGTGCGATAGTCCCGATGAACGGATGCTCAAGGATGAGCGAGGTCTTGGCTTTCGCCAGCTTGGTTTGCAGTTTCTTCATATCCATCAGTCTCTCCTAGTATTTAGCAAATTCACCATGATGTCTGCGTCGAGCATTATTTACCGCAGCAACGGCGTCTTCTAACTCTACATACTGCCCAAGATATGTATTCTTACCAGATATAGATAGCTGCGCTTGGTATCGTTTGTCCTTACTATTCCAAGTGACACCTTTAGGTAGTTGTCGCTTACTCCAACCACGGGTGTTATATCGGTTCTGTTGTTGTGTACATGGGCGTAGGTTTTCAATTCGATTATTGGTAGGATCACCATCGATATGATCGATCATCTTAGGTAGCCATCCATAGTGGTACATAAATACAACTCGATGTTCCGGGTATATAGTTCCGTGTATACGGATTTGCCTATACCCCATCCCGTTCAATGCACCAGCACGTTTATTACGCATACGAGGTGCTGCTTCCACGCTCCATATCAACGCACCATCTACGTAGGAAAAGAGTTTGCGTAACGTAAGCTGATCGATCATGTGATACTCCCATAATTTATATCTTACTTAACATTGTGCATGAACGCTCCCATCTTGTCCATGATGGCCTTGGCCTCTGCCGCAGTGTCACGGCGCAGGTCAGGGTCGTTACGTAGTGCATCAGGATGTTTGAGCAGGGTCGCCTCAACCTGTTGCCGCATCGCTTCCAGATTCGGGTCGTCGTTGAAGTTGAGACGGGGTAGCAGGGCACAGATTTCCCGAGCGTTCTCCACCATGCTGTCGCGGAAGATCGCCTTGGGGTCAGCGAGTTTTTCCGCCATGTGCTTGACCCGATCAAACAGTCGTTGCCATACCTCCTGTAATGCTGCCTGCTCTGCGTCCTTCACACGGCGCTCAACATCTTGCTGGATGCGAGACAGTTCCTCCGATGCGATGGCTACCCGGAAGTCAGTACTGGGGACGGGATAAACCGCCATGTCCATGTGAAACTTGGCACGAATATCCACAGCCGATGGGTAGTCGGCAGGGTCGTACAGACTCCCGAGGATACGCTTGGCATCGTCCTTCAGCGTGTCGTAGTTATCCACAAAGTTATTCACAAGGATGTTCCACTCATCACGCTCCTTGCGAAACTCCGTCATGAATTGCAGGTAGTTACTGGTGGGCAGCATCTGGGTACCGTCGATGCCCCACGGCAAGGTGTTGTCGTAGTACTTGGTGCGGATGTGGGTGGATTTCTTATGAACGTGGTCGAGCAGGTCGTTCATGGGCAGCAGGGCTTTGTTATACCGCCCCGCAGCGGTAGTCGTACCGTGTGCGTCAGCCACCTCCTTAGTGGTACGTTTGTCGAACTTGCGGGCAGTCCATTGACTTATGGAAAGCTGCACCAGAAGGGCACGGTCATTCAGATTCATAGTCGAAACTCCTCTATATATGTTGATGGATGTGTTGCGAAGATAAGTTCTATAAGTTGAAGATACGTCTTAGGGTGCGGTAGGCAGCCTCAAAAAAGCACAGACTGATGCTTGATCGACCACTGGGTGAAGGCTTGGGTAGTGGCAAGGTCGGGGTTGCGACGGGCAGCGTGACTGATGGTCAGCACGGAGAACTCGGGCGGCATCCGCTCTGCATACTGGCAGACACGTTCGAAGTTACCCTCGGTAGCACGCTGTGCGATGGCACCACTGAGAGCGTAGAGAGTCGCCGGGTCGGTGGGCACGTCACTGGTGGTCGGGTTGAGCAGGATAGCGTCAGGGTTAGGCAGTTTGCGGAATATCCGCATGAACCCAACGAACTCAGCGGCAGCACCCTCACCCACTGCACCCTTGAAACACTCGTACTCAGCCTCGGGGGAGACGGTACCAAGCACGTCGGACACACCCTCAACCCATGAACGAGGGGTAGCGTTCTGGTCACGCTGAGGGTCGAAGTCATGCAACAAGCCGGGACGGAAACGGATAAAGCTAACCACCTCAGGCTTCACTTGGTGGTCGATGGCCCATGACGTCCAGTCATCGAGGTGAGTCTCCAGTTCGAGCACAGTCTCCCGATTACGCAGATGAGACAGCACCCGGTTGGCACCAGCACGGTCAGCCTGCCTGTTACCCGTCGAGACTACCATCCACCCATCGGGCAGGGTGTGACCATGCAGGGTGCGGGCTTGGCAGATGTTAGCGAACACCTTTTGCAAGTCAGTACCCGCTTGGTTGCGGTCGTCGAAGCACAGGATGCCAACGTCGGGCGCTTTACCCTTGACGGGGAACCACTCGGGCAGCTTGTAAGCGAACTTGTCGCTGGATGTTGTGAGATCAGGAACTCCGAAGTCTTCCACCAGCATGGTGGGCATATGCCGTTCGATATAGGGCACCCCGAGTTCCTGTGCAACCTCATGGACGATGGTTGTCTTGCCGCCACCGGGAGCACCCTCGATGCAGACAGTGCGACGGATAGGAAAAAGGGACTTGATGGTATCTTTCAACAGTGTCGCTCTCATGGCGAACCTCCAGAATTAAAGGGTGGAATTACGGTTATCAGGGCCACGAGACACGACGGTATTACCACCGAGAGTGTCCCGCACCTTCTTCGCTTCGGGCTTGGAAGCAAAGTACATGGGTTG
>Ga0181363_1000186_pt1 | contig 18818 bp, 14 predicted proteins | sample Fa13NDMLBSN_FD_130109 | JGI IMG/M metagenome (GOLD analysis project Ga0181363, IMG submission 130109) | Freshwater viral communities from Lake Michigan, USA - Fa13.ND.MLB.S.N | ecosystem: Environmental > Aquatic > Freshwater > Lake | place: USA: Michigan | collected 2013-09-23
ACGAAGCCAACTAGGTTCAACCTGACGCTAACGTTTGAGCAATACAAGTTTTTATTAGAGCGTAAGCGTGTAGCACGAGAACTTGACGAGCGGATCCGGTACAAGGATTTAGTTGAGCAATGGGGTGTTTCGCAGTACTTCATGGCCACAGCAATGTACAGAGGGATTAAACAATATGACGACAGAATTAAAGCCGAGCGTAGGGACAGTGACAATAGACAACCAATCCCCACCCGGCGCGTGGAAAGACGAGATGAAAGCTGCCCCTTGGGGCTATGGTCAAAGTCAGCAGATGCTCGTCGAGCGATCCTTGCAGAATATACGGAGGGCGGGGCTGTCCGACGAGGCTACAGTCCTTTCATTAGAGCTTCTTACTTTGAGGAATGAACTGGAGTATCTGCGAGGGCTAAAAGAATAAGGTAAAATTGCGCCGTATGAAGATCACTTACGGCCAAGTCGATGCTTCTGCTCCGGGGGTCAAGCGGCAACTAAAAGTGCTGCAAAAGGCGTGTCTCCCGGCGGATGATTTGTACTTTCCCGAGGACGGGGTGTGGTGGATGGCGCATCACAGAATTACCCCGATAGGATTTAGTTGTCTGTCGCCATCACAGCAAATGGAAGACGGGATATATCTGGGTCGTTGTGGTGTGCTGAGTGCCTACAGGGGGTACGGTATTCAGCGGCAGATGATCCGGCTACGAGTTCAGTGGGCTAGAAGGCATGGGTATAGATGGGCTGTGTCGGATACAACTGACAACATACCGAGTGCCAACAACCTGATCTCGTGCGGCTTCAGACTTTATACCCCCAAGATCACGTACTCGTTCGCAAGAGCGTTGTACTGGAGGAAACGACTCTGAGGGGGGTTCATGCCATTCAAGGACGAGGCCGTACGCAAGGCCAAGCAGAAGGTGTACGCACGGAAGTGGTACGAAGGAAACAGACAAGAGGTTATCAAGAGAGCAAGGAAGGGTAGAGATAAAAACAGAATAGAGTGGGCTGCATACAAATCGAAGCAACGGTGTAGTCATTGTCGGAAAAAGCACCCGGCTATCATTGACTTTCACCATGTCATCAAAGAAGGTAAGCGATCTGTTAATTATTTGGCTGTGAGGAAAAGAAACATAGCCGAGGCAATCAAAGAAGCAGAGGAGAAGTGCATACCTTTGTGTTCCAACTGCCATCGGATACTGCACTGGGATTTAACACGCAAAGCGATGCGTAAAAGGAGAAAGAAGGGTGGAGATCGAAGATGACATACTAGATTTAATACGTGCGTTACCCAACGAGGTCAACGACACATCAACAACTACAGAGTTTAAATTTTTAACGGTAGGTAGCGTGTTGTGGCAGTGCCACCACGAGATTAAATATTTACGGTCTGAAGTGGAGAGGCTGAAGAATGACGGTCGTCGTAAGAGAAAGAAGGTGTACGGAGTGCAAGCGAAAGTTCGCTAACCCGGAGTCGTTCCGGTCGCACAAGTACAGGTTTGGTGAGTGCCGGTCACTTGAGGCACTACGGTTAGCAGGGTTCGTGGAGACAGGTAAGGGGTGGAAGTATGAGTTTCGTAACACTTGATTTTGAAACGTATTACTCGGCTGACTTCAGCCTGAAGAAACTTACGACAGAAGAATACATTCGTCACCCGCGCTTTGAAGTGATTGGCGTGGCGATGAAGATTGATGATGACCCGACGCAGTGGTTCAGTGGCACGAAGCATGAGATCAAGGCTTGGCTCAACCAAGTCGATTGGACTAACTCTGCCGTCCTGTGCCACAACACACAGTTCGATGGTGCGATACTTGCTTGGGTGTTCGATATAGTTCCAGCTTACTACTTCGATACGCTGTGTATTGCACGTGCAATTCATGGTGTTGATGCAGGTGGATCATTGGCTGCGCTTGCCGAACGGTACGCGTTAGGACAGAAAGGTACCGAGGTTGTTAATGCGCTAGGCAAGCATCGCAAAGACTTCGAGCCAGAAGACTTGGCGCGTTATGCAGGATATTGCATAAACGACGTAGACCTGACGTACAAACTTTTCTCTGCGCTTCTGGCAGAGGGCTTCCCGCAATCCGAACTTGATCTGATCGACATGACCCTGCGTATGTACACGCAGCCGGTACTGATGGTCGACGACGCGTTGCTCGTCAGCAGACTGGAAGAAGTAAAACAAGAAAAGGGTGAACTACTCGCTGGCCTGCGAGAACGCTTGAAGTGTGATACGGAAGAAGATGTACGCAAGAAGTTAGCAAGTAACCCGCAGTTTGCTGCTGTCCTGCAAGACTTGAAGATTCCCGTACCCATGAAGACTAGTTTGACCACGGGCAAAGAGACGTTTGCCCTTGCGAAGAATGACGAGGGTTTCATTGCACTGAAGGATCACGAAGACCCTTTCGTGCAACAGTTGTGTGCCGTCCGGTTGGGTACGAAGTCTACGTTGGAAGAGTCGCGCATCGAGCGGTTCATTGGCATCGGAGCGCGTAACAAAGGGATGTTACCCATCCCACTGAAATACTACGGTGCACACACGGGACGATGGGCAGGATCGGATTCGGTTAACTTCCAGAATCTGCCGAGCCGCGACAAGAAAAAGAAAACGCTGAAGAACTCTGTCGTTGCTCCGCCCGGTCATGTGGTGATCAACTGCGATTCATCACAGATCGAGGCTCGTGTGCTGGCGTGGCTGGCAGGACAGGATGATGTCACCAAGCAGTTCGCCAAGGGCGAAGATGTGTATTCGATCTTTGCATCGAAGATCTACAAGCAGACGATTACCAAGGCCAACCCCGTCGAGCGGTTCGTCGGCAAGACCTGCATCTTGGGACTGGGCTACGGCACAGGAGCGAAGAAACTCCAGCACACACTGAAGACGCAGCCGCCGGGGGCTGACCTAGCGGATGATGAGTGCAAGCGTATCGTTGACCTGTACCGTGCCGAGAACGACAAGATCACAGACCTATGGAAGGAGTGCGACAACGCACTGGAAGACATGATGTCGTGGTCTCATAAAAAGAAGTCTTACTCGATAGGTGAACACGGAGTGCTGTTCATATCTGAGCATGGCATTTGTCTCCCGAATGGTTTGTATATCCGATACAGGAACCTACGTAACGAAGACAACAAAGTTACGTACGACTCTCGCAAAGGTCCGGTGTCGATCTGGGGTGGTGCGATGGTGGAGAACGTGGTTCAAGCACTAGCCCGTATCATCGTCGGTGAGCAAATGCTTGCCATCAAAGAACGTTATCGACCCGTCCTGACAGTGCATGACGCAGCCGTGATCGTCGTGCCAAAAAATGAATTAAATGAAGGACTTGAGTTTATAACCCAAGTAATGTCTACTCCTCCTACATGGGCTGAAGGCTTACCCGTTGCTTGTGAAGCAAAGTATGGGGAGTCGTATGGGGAGTGTTGATGATCAAGTGGAGTTACAGCAGTCTTAAACAATACAAGACTTGCCCGAAACAATATTATGAGATCCGTGTTGCGAAGAACTTCACTCCCCGAGAGGGAGATGATGCGCGGTACGGGAAAGAGGTTCACAAGGCTTTGGAAGACTACGTGCGTGATGGCACGCCACTACCGAAGTTTTATGAGCCGTTTAAAAAGATGGTTGACCCGCTGCTTGAGATTCCCGGTACGAAGTACTGTGAACACGAGATGGGATTGACCAAGGACAAGCAGCCATGCGGCTTTAGCGACCCAGAATACTGGGTGCGAGGTATCGCTGACCTGCTGATTATTGATGGTGATACGGCGTTTATCGTGGACTACAAGACAGGCAAGACAAACTACGCAGACCCCAAGCAGTTGAAACTGATGGCACTGATGACGTTTGCTCACTTCCCAGAGGTAAAGATTGCCAAGACTGGGTTGATGTTTGTTTCACACGACACGTTTATGACAGAAGAGTACAAGCGTACAGATAGTGAATCGTTGTGGAGCGCGTTTTATGAAGATCTTCAGAGATTATCTATTGCGTTCGACAACGCTATCTGGCCCGCGCAACCGACAGGACTCTGCCGCAAGCATTGTCCAGTAGAATCTTGCAGATATTACGGAGGCTGATATGCCATACACAAAGTCACCGCGCCCATACAAGCATGAATATCAAATGCAGAAGAAGCGCGACGAACATTCTGATCGCATGGAAAGACAACGCGCTCGTCGCACCATCGACAAGAACGGCGCAGATCGTAACGGTAACGGCAAAGCCGACCGACGTGAAGGCAAAGACGTTGCTCACAAAAAGGCTTTATCAAAAGGCGGCACGAACAAAGATGGATATACAATCCAGTCTGCGAAGCGCAACCGCTCTTTCAAGCGAACCTCAAGCGGAGCAATAAAGTAATTCCCACAAGGCACGAGTGTGAGGAAAGGGCGTTCTACCACCCAATCCGCCCTGCGTATACATTCAGCGCATAACCGTGTCAGCTACAGGTGAAATCAAAAAGCTTTTGCTTCTCCACTTCAAGCTGTAGCCGTCTAGCCCACGTGACGGGCCTTTCAAAGAATTAGGTGTGTAATGGAAATAGTCGAAGATTTAGCCATCAAAGTCAGCCTTCCTTACGATATTGCTGATAAAACATTCTCAGCGATTGAACGTTGCGAGATCACGAAGGTTGATGGCGATGCCAAAGAAATCGTGGTGTATTGGGACTACGACGAAGCCGTGACGTTGGCAACGCTGGTTGATTCAGCCAAGCCTGACCTTGTGCTACCTGAAGTACCGTCGCCCATGCTGCGCGACTACAAGTGGCCGGGGCTGTACATGCCGTTCAACCATCAGCGAGATACGGCCTCATTCCTGTCACTACGATCACGAGCGTTTTGTTTTAACGAAGCGGGAACCGGCAAGACCTCTGCTGCGATTTGGGCTGCCGACTACTTGATGGATCTCGGCCTCGTTGAGAAGGTGCTAGTGATCTGCCCACTGTCGATCATGCACTCTGCGTGGCAAGCAGACATCTTCAGAACTGCTATGCACCGCACTTGTGGCATCGCCCATGGCACGGCAGACAAACGCAAGAAGATCATCGCAGACAACTACGACTTTACTATTATCAATTTTGATGGGACGCACATCGTTCTGCGCGAGCTACAAGACGCACGATACGATCTGATAATCATCGACGAAGCCAACGCATACAAAGCCGCTAACACACGCCGTTGGAAGACACTAGCAAAACTCATTACGCCATCCACACGGTTATGGATGATGACGGGCACACCTGCCTCACAGTCCCCGGTTGATGCGTTTGGCCTTGCCAAACTTGTGTCACCAGATCGCGTACCAAAGTTTACGGGTGCATGGCGCGACCGCGTGATGATGCAGATGTCACGGTTCAAGTGGGTTCCGAAGACCACTGCTCAACAGGATGTACACAAGGCGCTGCAACCGGCGATCAGATTTGCCAAGCGTGAGTGTCTGGATCTTCCGGACATAACTCATCAGACGCGTGAAGTGCCTCTCACACCCCAAGTGAACAAATACTATGGCGAGTTGAAAAAACAACTCTTAATCGAAGCCGCTGGTGAACAGATATCCGCAGTCAACGCAGCCGCTGCACTATCAAAACTGTTGCAGATATCAGGCGGCGCTGTGTATACCGATGAGCATGATGTCATCGAGTTTGATATCTCACCTCGTCTCAATGCGCTGCAAGAAGTACTTGATGAAACGTCAAATAAAGTTGTAGTATTCGTTCCATACATTCATACTATCGACGTGGTTGTTGAGTACCTGACTAAGGGAGGCGTTACAAACGAAGTCATTAAAGGCTCTGTGAGTCCGAAGGCGCGATCTGAAATCATTGATAGATTCCAACGCGAACAAGACCCGCAAGTGCTTGTGATTCAGCCACAGTCTGCATCGCATGGGATTACCTTGACCGCTGCCGATACGATTGTGTTCTGGTCGCCCGTTATGTCAGTTGAGACATACCTGCAGTGTATTGGCCGTATTGACCGAGTAGGTCAAAGAAACAAGATGACGGTAGTGCATCTGCAAGGATCGGATGTTGAGCGCAAGATGTATCGGATGTTGCAAGGTAAGGTTGATAGCCATCAAAAGTTGGTTGACCTGTACAAACAGGAACTAGAAGGAGAAGCTGAGTGAACGTAAATACGGAAGAGTTAGTAGAAGCATACATTGCGATTCGCACTAAGCGAGAGGTCCTCCTGCGTAACTACGAAGAGCAGGACAAGGCGCTGAAGGCAGACATGACGCAACTAGAAGCAGCCATGCTCGATGTATGCAATCAAATCAATGCTGACAGCATCAAGACGAGCCACGGCACGGTGATGCGGAAGTTGAACGAGCGGTTCTTCTGTCAGGATTGGGATAATTTCTACCAGTTTGTTTTGGTGCATGAAGCCCCGCATTTGCTGGAGCGACGTATCAATCAGGGCAACTTTAAAGAATTCATGAAAGATCACGAAGGTGACGGGTTGCCGCCCGGTGTCAACGTGATGCGTGAATATGGCGTCACAGTACGTCGGTCCAGTTAAATCCAGTCACAAACCGAAGAGGTTCAGTTTATGTCTAACGACATCATTGCAAGTTTGAAAAATCAGATGGCCTTGGTTCAGACGGGAGTCGATGACGACACTCGTGCCGTAGCCGGTGGCGGTACAGGCGGAATCAAGCGCGTCTCGATCAAGGGCGGCGTATTCCGAAAGATGGCTGGTGGCAAGGAGATTGCCTCCATCGAAGATCGTCACATGAACGTGATCTTTGTAAAGATGGCTCACCACCCGAGCCGTACGTATTACGAAGGTACATACAAGGAAGGTGAGAAGAGCGGCCCGGTATGCTGGTCGTCCGACTCCAAGACTCCCGATGCCGAGGTCAAGACTCCCAAGGCCAAGACTTGTGAGCAGTGCCCGATGTCAGTCAAGGGTTCAGGCAACGGCGGTGTCGGTGCGGCTTGCCGTCTGTCATGGCGTACGGCGGTTGTGTTGCCCAACGACCCGAGCGGTGACGTGATGCAGTTGGTTCTTCCTGCCACGTCTGTGTTCGGCAAGGAGGAGAATGGTAAGTGGCCGTTCCGTCCGTACATTCAGATGCTTGCTAACAACAACATCTCCGCTGGTCGCGTCGTGACCCGTATGCAGTTCGACACCAAGGCTACCGCGCCGAAGTTGTTGTTCTCACCCGCTTCAGCCGTCAATGCTGATGACGTTGATAGCATCGTGGCACAGGGCAAATCCAGTGCTGCTGAGATGGCCGTGAAGTTGACGGTGTATCAGGCAGACGAGAGCGGTGAAGGCGCGTCGGAGAGTGAGCCGAAACTGCGTGATACCGGCAAGAAGGCTGAGGCTGCTCCCACTGCGGATGTGTCCGATGTGGTCAAGAAGTGGTCAAAGAAGTAGGGAGTAACCATGCCTCGTCCGTATGATTACAAGTTCCTTCTGGACTTGCAGAAGGCCGACCCCAACAGGCTCGGCGTTAAACTTGGCAGAGTATGTGTCGAGGCTAATCTCCCCGCTGCATACGTAGCAAAGGTGCTGGGAACCTCGCGTACAACTGTGTACGCGTGGTTTCGTGGTCAGGGTATTCGTGAGTGCAAACGGGCACGTGTTGAAACGTTTATTGATCTCGTGGAGAACGATATCAAGAGCGGCCTTCTTCCTGCACGTACCATCATCAACGCGAAACTCTACCTCAGAGAACTGAGCGGGGGAGCCGTTTGATTTAGTAGTGCTACCTCAACACTCGGCGGGGGACTGCCAACCCCGCCTTTTTTATCTGTACGGTCATGCTAAAACAATTTTACGAGAAAGTATTACCGTCGCAGGGTGTGTACTGTGTCACAGCGATTAGTCCGGAAGGCAAAGTATCTAACCGCTTCGCAGAGTCACTTGGCGACTTGTTTGTATTGATTGATGAGTTTAATCAGGGTGGTCAGAATGTATTCGTTGCATTAAACACGTTCAGCGCGTACAGCCGTAAGGCTGAGTATGCACAGTATTGCCGGTCGTTCTTCATTGATCTGGATGTTGATCCGGAGAACCCGAAGAAGTACCCGGACAAAGAGGCGGCGCTTGCCGACCTTGCTGACTTTGTACAACTGAAAGAACTGCCTCCGCCCGTACGGGTTGATTCTGGTGGCGGTGTTCATGCCTATTGGATATTTGACCAAGACATTCCGACTGAGGAGTGGAAGGCATACGCCAACAAGTTCAAGCAGTTGTGCTTGGACGGCATGAAGATTGATACCGCTGTTACGGCAGATGCGGCACGAGTTCTCCGCTGCCCAGAGACATTCAATCACAAGAAAGATCCACCGACTCCGACCAAGTTCCTTGATACGGACTTTGATGTATGGAGTTTTGACGAGTTCAAAGAGTACCTTGGCGTCATCCCGGTTACGTCAACCGAGTCGATACTGGCCGCGATACCGAAGGGCTTGGACGACGACACCAAGAGCATCGCTCGTCTGGATAACTATGAAACCACATTCCAAGAGATAGCCGAGAAGAGTCTGAGCGATCAGGGGTGCGCTCAGATCAAGAACATTCTCACGAACGCAGCCACGCTGGAAGAGCCGCTGTGGTACGCAGGGCTGTCTATTGCTCGTCATTGCATCGACTGGGAAACCGCGATCCATCTGATGTCAGAAGATCACCCAGAGTACAACAGCGACCATACTTACAAAAAAGCAAACCAAGCACATGGCAAACCCTTTTCATGCGAGAAGTTCTACGACCTCAACCCTAGTGGATGCGACGGATGCCCACTGCGAGGAAAGATCACCAACCCCCTTGCTATCGGACGACACCTCGCCACTGCACCCGAAGCCAAGGAAGATGATCCGCAGGACACAGTTCGGGTCGAAGCGGATTCCCAAGCACTTCCGTTATTTCCTCCGTTCCTGAGACCATACGTACGGGGTAAAAACGGCGGGGTCTACTACCTGCCGCCAGTTGATAAAGACGCTGAAGAAGGTGAGCAGGACGACCCGGTTTGCATTAGTGTCAACGACCTTGCTCCAATCAAGCGCATGTTCAGCCCTGCTGACGGTGAGTGCCTGTATGTCCGACACGTGATGAAGCACGACCCGACCAAGGAGTTCGTGCTACCGATGAAGTGGGTATATGCCGCTGACAAGTTAAAAGAGATTCTGAGCAGCAACAGCGTCACGTTCCTGCCAGCACACACGAACCACCTGATGAATTATTTCATCAAGTGGGATCAATATTTGCAGAGTAAAGATAGGGCCGAAGTTATGCACATGCAGATGGGATGGACAGAGAACAACGACAGTTTCGTGGTGGGTCTGCGTGAGATCACGCGCAACGGTCAGGATCGCCCTGCTGCTGCAAGCCCCTTGGTACGCAACATCTCTAAGCTCCTCGTGCCTACCGGCGACCCGGCCATCTGGCGTAAGTCTGCTGACGCGCTGAACGCACCGGGCTTTGAGATGCACATGTTTGCCTTGATGTGTGGGTTTGGCTCACCGCTGATGCGGTTCACCTCCACGAGCGGCGTGGTCATCTCATTCACCAGCGTGGAGTCAGGCAACGCCAAGACGGGTGCAATGTACGCAGGACTGTCGGTCTGGGGCGACCCGAAGGAACTGAGCGTCGTGGATGGTAACGCCACAGACAACGCCTTTATTGGCCGACTGCTGAACCTGAAGAACCTGATGTTCGGTATCGACGAGGCATCCAACGCCAAGGCAGAGGATCTGTCCCGCCTGATCCACCGCATTTCCCAAGGCAAGGCCAAACTGCGTATGCAGTCCTCCGTCAATGCTGAGCGAGACCTTGAGATGACGGCATCGCTGATCGCCATGCTGACCTCCAACCAGCCTATTTACGACAAGTTACAGGCAGTCAAGGCCAGCCCGGACGGTGAAGTGGCGCGACTAGTGGAGTTCACGATTGAACGTCCTGCGCCGATGGCTGTGAATCCCAACCTCGGACGACAGATCTTTAACGAGTTCCGATTCCACTACGGCCATGCCGGTCCTGAGTTCATCAAGTATGTCTTCAGCCTTGGTGACGATGCCATTAAGGAGCGCATGAAGAAGTGGCATGACCGGTTCCGCGCTGACTTTGGTACCGATGACTCGTATCGCTTCTACGAAAACTTGATTGTCGCCACGTTCACAGCCGGTGAACTTGCCCAAGAAATCGACCTGATCACAGTTGATTTAAACAGAGTTTACGTGAAGGTTGTATCCAAGATGATTGATATCCGTGACAACACGGTGAAGTTGGGACCGCAGGATTACAAGACCCTGCTTGGTGAGTTCAGCAACACCCGCCAGTCCTACTTCCTGTGCATGGACGGCGACAAAATCGTGAACACGTATGAGCCTAGGGAACTTATCGGTCGCATCGAGGTGGATAAAGGTCTGTATTACGTATCCCGTACCGAGTTCAAGAAGTACCTAGCAACGCTAGGCATTAGTGCCAGACAGTTTGAACTAGTGATGAAGAACGACAAGTTATTGCTGGGCGCTGAGCGTAAGCGTCTTGGCGCAGGGTGGAAAGGCGGCTCTTCGTTTCATCCGGTATGGGTCTACATCTTCAAGATGGACAACGCTGAAGAGTTGGTGAATGAGTTCATCAAGAGTTGAAGAACCGGAATGGGTATTCCCGTTTGAATTTATGAAGCCCGGAGATAGTTTCTTCGTGCCTACACTCAAGCCACTGGAGATGCTTTACGTCATCGACTCTCGCGCCAAGTCTGCCAAGGTGAAGGTAAAGTCCTTCCCTGCGTCCAAAGACGGGCACCTCGGCGTGAGAGTCTGGCGTATTACTTAGGCTCGATGCCGTAGTAAATCTGGAACGAGTCGATCAAGTTCCGCTTCGCCAAGTTCTGCATACGAGTGTTCTCCTTCAACAGATCCCGCCTTTGCTGCGTGGATAGTTCTGAAGTATTACGTATGAAGTTGGCTTGCTCGCGCAGTTTCTTCAAGTCTTGGTTGATGGCACGTTCGTAGTAGTCAACGATCTCTTCGTCAAGCGGGTTCTTCTCGATATACGTTGCGTAATCGTCAGGGCGGAACTTCAGCGAATTGAGTAGACGCTGCTTGTTCTTGATCTGTTCTTCGACTTTGCTGTACTGCCGAGCATCGTAGTTCGACTTGGAACCAATAAAGCTGTCGAAGAACGGTATAACTTTGTCCATGTCATCGACGTTGCGGAACTCACGTTCACCCGAAGCAAACAACCGCAAGTCATAGGCAGATGTAGCCACACGACCCAGAGCATCAGCGTAGTTGCTGGTCCAGAAGTAGATCGTGTTGGGGCTAACTTCAAATCCAGTCATGTCAAAGTAGTCACGGGCAAGGTTCTTGTAGAACTCAGGGATGTTCGTGCCGCCTGTATACACGTCGCTGTATCGGCTCTGCCTGCTGTTGTAGATATCGTTACCAAGGTTGTCGGTGTTCATTGCGTACTCCACCACCGGACGTAGCGCCGAGGGCGTCACTGAGTCCACGAGGAACGCGCTGAAGTTGTCAAACACATTGATGTTCGACTTGGGTACAGGCAGGAACGAGTCAAAAGCGATGTTGATCGTGTTGGAGAAGGCATCCTTCGCAGCCACATTACCCCGAGCCAACGCCGTCATCTGAGCGCCGAATGCACCGAACGCTGAGATACCGAAGCCCCATGGGATCTGGAGGAACGTGTCTTCACCCAGCACAGGCAGACGGGCGTAGCGCGTCCACCGCGCCATATCATCCGTGGCTACACGGTTGCGACCTTGATCATCGTCGTCAGCACCAGCCAACGCCATCTCGTACAGGAACGCACCAGCGGCGGCAGTGATAAACATCGCCCATCTCGCACGGTTCTTCTGGGTTTCGTACGTCTGACGGAACTTCTTCACCGCTTCTGGGTTCTTGCGGACAGACTCCGGAGCCTTGGACAACGCCGTTTCAAAGCTCACCAGAGCGGGCATGATGGTATCGATGGCCCGCACCGCACCGGTTGCAGCCGTACGGAAGAACATAAACAGAGCACCTGCCTCACGGCCCGCGTCACCCACGAGTCGAAAGTTAGCAAGGTTCTTGGCAAACGAAGCGCCTTCAATCTTGGCGGCTTCTTCAATCTGAGCCATCTCTTTCGCGTTTGGCTGACGCTTGTTTTTATCAACAAACGCTTTCTTCATCTGTGCCTTGGTTTTGTCACGAGCCATGGCATATGCAGCGACACGGTTGGTGAATTCAAAGGCATCGTTATAGATGTCCATCGCCAAGATCACTTGGTCTAGTCCACGCTTAGATGCGGCCACGACACCGTTCTGGTTCAGGCTGTTATCAAGTGCTTCAGCCTGTGCGCCAATCGAGTAGGACTGCTGATATGCCGTACGGCCACCACGCTCGATCCATTCCAACGTATCTCGGATGAACTCATCTTTCTGGGCCAACTCACGCAGTTTCTTTATGTCACCCTTTTCTAATAGGTTCGACACCTTGCCAGACTTGTACAGGCCACCCTTCATCACGTTACGGATCAAGGCATCGACAAAGTACTCTCTGGCGCTACCCGCACCGTACTCGCCAGCAATGTTTAGCGTGTTCGTGATGATGTCACGGGGGAAGTTGAGCGGAGCAAACGACGGGTTGAAGCGAGTGTGCATCTGCCCGAAGAAGCCTGTGATGGCGTTACCTGCCTTGGTCGCCCAGTGCGACTCTTGGTACGGACGGCGAATAGCCCGAAGGATCGGATAGTCCTGCGGAGCAATCTGATAGACCTCAATCGTGCCATCGTCGTTGTGATGGAAAATCTTGTTCTCGCCCTTGAACGGCGACATGCTGAACTCACGGTTCAGGTAGCGATCTGCCATCGTGATCTTGCCGACGAGTTTGCCCTTGATGTGGCCTTGCTCGATCAGGTTTTTGACGGCATCTGTAGCACCTTCGCGTCCGGCACGGGCAGCGGCGTAGTAGGCATCGGAGAAGGATTGCAGGATTGAGTTCTCTGCCTCCGATTGGCGACCCTCCATAGCCTGTGCAGCCTCAGCCATCTCACCACTGACGCGGCGATCATTCGGGTCCAACTTGGCTGCTTCGCTCTTGTCCGGACGACCCTTCAACGGGGCGTAGGCTTCAAAGTCGTAGAACGAAACGATGTTATCAACCGGCTTGGACCAGTACTTTGCCTTGCGGTTCAGTTCCTTGGTTACATCTTGCACATCATTGACGGCTTTGATGGCAGCTAGAGCAGCTTCTCCAAGTTTGGGATTTTCGTCAAAAAGCTTCCCAGCGTCTTCGTAGAGTTGTTCAATAAACTCTGGCGAGTATCCACCCAACACGTTGTAGATGATGTTGTTTTTGTCAGTCGATACAGGTTTGCCCGGCTCGGCCAGCGGGCTATCACCCAGCGGATCAAGGTTGGCAGGATCAGCCACAATCTTGCGGAGCATATTGCCCATCGCCTTGGCCTGACCGTTACTGGCAAGATCCATCGGCTGAACAAGTGCTTTCAGAATCTCTTGCCTGATCTCGGCAGGGCTGAGACGTATGGTCTTGCCGTCAGCAGTCTTGAACTTACGACGCTTGGTGCTGAGCGGGACGTTCAACATGTACATCACATCACGGCGCTCAGGCTCGTGCATGATGATGCGGAAGCGATCAAGTTCCTCCAAAGCTTTGTTCGTATCAAAGTTACGCATCTTGGCGTAAGTCTCGATAGCTTTGTACGCAGCATCCATCGGCTGCTTGAGCATGGTCGAAGCGTAGAACGCAGCCTTGTCCTGTGCGCTGGCAATGATGCTGAAGGCGTTGTTGAATCCCGGCACACCGACGATCAACTCACCGGCACGACGCAGGTCACGCTCCAGTCGCTTCAACGGACGGAGTTCGTTCTGGAAGAACTTGACGGCTCGTTCATACAGATCAACACGACGTGAGCCAGCGTCTTCACCCCACAGATATTTGCGGGTGCGCTCGATCAATCCACTCTTGGTGAATTTGTTTTCAAGCTGACTAACACGGCGCTGCTTGAACTGCTCTGGACTTTCTTTTGGTTTGGCTTGAGCCTTTTCAGCCTTCTTTACTTGCTTGCCAGACTTTCCAGTTCCTCCACTGACTGCGCCCGGAGCGCCGCTTGAAGGAGGGGGAGGTACAGCGCCATCCCTTCTGCGTCGTTTTCCTGCTTGTACAGTCCGTGCTGCACCTTTAGCGCCTGTCTTACCTCCTCTAGCCGATGCTGCGGAGGAGTCTTTGTTGTAGTCCTCAAGAGACTTTGCAACGTTTGTTGTCGTTGAGCGTCCATAGGCTTCCTTCATTGCGGTGAACACAGACTCGTGCTTCACCAAAGTTTTCAGTATGGCATCACGGAAATAGTCTTCAAGTCCTTGGTCAGCAAGATACTGCCGGACTTTAATCATTTGATTGTTGTGCCCAACACCGTGATCCATATCGCCGGTATGAGCCAGTTCGTGCGTGATGGTCTCGTAAATGTTGGCACGAATGCCAAACAGCGTGTCGGCACCCCACTCGTAGAACGGATTCAAATATATGGCTTTGTACGGTACTTGTTTTAAATGGATACCACCGTAGCCACGGTCGATGGATATACCACCAAAGAACAAATTCTCTGGCTTGAGCACGCTATATGAACGTGGGTAGCCATAAATATTGCTCTCGCCAAGAGCTTCTTTCATCTCAACAACAATCGTACCAAGTTCAGCGAAAAACTGACGTGGGTCGCCGTATGGCTCACCAATTTCGATGTAATCAACGTTAGTGTTGTTATGGAATACAGGTAGTTTTGGATCCTGATCCATGACAATTTGAAACTCTTCCATAGAAGGAGGAGCTTTGTCAGCTTTGAAAGACCTTTCACGCTGAACATCACTAGGCTTTGGCGGCACAATAATTGTACCGAGAAGGTCTTTAACACCCTCATCACTAATAACAATTCTTTCTTCAGTCTTGGGCGCAACAAATTTTTTCGGTGCTTCATCCCTACGTCTGTCAAAAACTTTTTGAAGTTTTTTGCTTGTTTCTTTCAGGTCTTCGCCTGCCTCGACACGAGGCATCTGCACAAGATCTTTGAATGACTGTTGAAGTTCTTTGGCTTCTTCACCACGAGCAACCCGCTGCATATAGCCTTGCAAAGCATCAATGTCATTTTTGACACGTTCTTTAAAATGTTCGCGGTCATTCGTAAACGGGTAGTTAATGTCCTTGGCGCGTACTTTGGGCTTTACGTTTACAACAATGTCATACGGAATTTTTTCATCTCCGCTGAGCGCAAACGGATTCTCAAACTGCCAAATGCCGCTAGACAGAATGTTATGTCTTGGACGCTTTTTACGCTGCGTCCCCATATAGACATCCAAGGTGCCCCACAATGTATCGGCACTTGTTAGCTTTGGCATCTCTTTGGTATCAAAGTTGACACCGATAGGCAGCTCTTCCTTTTCGCCGCGTGTAACGTCGTTGAATGTAATTTTGGCTGGGCCAACCAAGGGCTTGTTGAAAATACTGATAGCCGAAGACCCGTATGGGAACCAAACAGTCTTGGCATCTCCAGTAAGGGTATCTGTATAACTCTCAGGTATTTTGAGCGTAACTTTTGTGCCGTGCTCTCCTTTGGGAGCAGGCTCTTTACGAATTTTGAAGTTGCTCTGAGCAATTTCATCACGAGTTGCGTCAACAGTTGTACGTATACCGTCACGTACGGTATCAATTTGTACACGCTCAGCGCCCATCAAGACGCCCATTTTAGCCATGCCAAGACCGCCGCTAGTCTCGCCGGGGTCTAACTCTTTGGCAGAACCACCAATCGTGAAGAACGCTTTGCGTATGATGTCCGGCGTCATACCAACGCCGTTATCTTGAACAGTCAGAGTACGATCATTTCTGTTGATTGCTACGTCAATATCGCCAACGCTAACCTGCCCTTTCTTGACACTTTCTTTTACTGCGTCAAAAGAGTTTTGCAACATTTCTTTTACAGCCACATCAGCGATGTTTGAGCCGTACATGTTGGCACCGATTACAGGAATCAGTGCGTCCATATCTGCGGTAAATACACCCGCTTCTTCGCCAAACTGCTCTTCAAGTTTTTTCGACAAAGACACAAGTTCATCGCTTGGACGCGACTCAAACGTAACCATGCTGGCGGGGACGCGCTGATACGCTTTTTCCCTGCGAGCATCGACTGGTCTGAACTTTACGTAGTCCCCTTCGACACCAATAATAGTGCCCGGCATGTTGCCGACACGGACAGCATCGCCCTCTTGCAACGTAACTGAGGTGGCGGTAGGGAGTCTGTCCTTCTCTTCAACATACCGAGCAATCTCTTCGTCTGTCGCATCTTCACTGAGCGACGGACCAGCAACCTGTGTAGTAACAGGCTGCGTTTGTGGTGTTTCAATGTCTGCGGCTTCGGGCGTGTCGTCCTGCGGAAGTATTGCTTCGCCCAAGAATTTACCGTTCTTGAACGCGCCGCGCATGATGGTGCCATCGACATCAACAAATTCACCTTCGCCGTTGAACTTGTCGTTTTTAAATCCGCCTTTGTAATACGAACCGTCAGCGTAAGTCAGCGTACCTGCGCCGTTGTATTTGTCGTTTTTGAATTCGCCTTCGTATACGTCGCCAGTGGGCATCGTATATCTGCCCATGCCCTGCAACTTCGATTTAACAAAGTTACCTTCAAACACACCGCCAGTATCGTCGGTGTAAACACCTGCGCCTTGGAATAGTCCCGTCTTGGGGTCTACCGCGCCGACATATTTGGAGCCGTCATCAAACTCAATCGTCTCTGGCTCTACTAGTGCAGGCTCGACTGGTCCTTCTCCAGAAACAGTTGGCACAGCAGGTGGTGTAGATACCCCCACTCCTGCAAGGTCAGGTCCTGCAACTTCGGGTCCTCCGGCTGGAGGTCCTGATGGAGGCACAGTAATGCCTCCTCCACTTGGCGGAGCGACAGTTTCTGCAGCAGTTCCGGGTACTCCACGGGACACCTCCGGTTCAAACTGACCGGTCAGGATAGACTCGATACCCAACCCTGCTTGGGGTGCAGGTGTCGTACGTTCAAGTGTTTGGTCGAGAATCCTACGGACATCGGCGGCTTTTGCTTCGGGCGGGATCTCTACTCCCATCTCCTTCAGCATCTTCCTGCCTTTCATCCAGTTGAACTTTTGTTCCCCGGCGTCAACCTCGTCCATGTACTGCCGTGCAGCATCGACGGCTTCAGGTACAAGTTGCGGGGCAGGCGGAGTCTCTGGCGGAGGCGGGGGCAGTTCAGTCTCAGTAGTGACTTCTGGTTCGGCGCGGCCACCCAGAGCACCGAAGCCACCACCCAAGATACCACCAGCGATGCCTTCTAGCGTAGCAGCACCAGCCACACCACGTGCGGTCGGGACATCAAAGCCCTCTCTCTGAAGAGCAATGTTCTGTGCAAGTTGCTCTTGTCCTGCCTGCGCCATTTCAGGCACGGCTTCTTTTACCGCACTACGGATAACGCCTTCTTTGGCTACGGCTTCTGCGGCTTCTTCGGCTGCAGTCTTTGAAAGAATACGTCTAGCCAGTGCTTTTTCAAGACCGGTACCCGCAGCAACAGCACCCAGCGCCGTACCAAGGATGATCTGATCAAGGTTTTTACCACCGTACTCCTGAGCTTGTACGGCAGCCTGCTCAGCCTCTTGTTCGCTGAGACCTGCTTGGACCAATTCGTTTTTGGTCGCATCGTAGATCGTACTCTTGATCGTACCGGCACCGCCCACGGCACCAAGTCCAGCACCAGCAGCGGTACCAACAGCGGCTGACCCACGCAGAACGCCAGCAGCCAGACCACCCAGAGCAGTCGGCAATACCGTGCCTGCCGCCTGAGAAATAATGTCTACCGGAGCAGTGGTGAACGCATCAAGCGCGGCCACGACCTGAGCACCCACGCCCTTGTCCTCGGCCTCCTGCATGATACGAGCAACTTCACGACTATCCTGCTTGGACTGTGCGCTGAATAATCCTTCAAGATAGTTTTCAACGCCACGGATATTCTGCGATACGGGGTTATCTGCGCCGAACGCGTCCGTAATGAAGCGAATGCCTTGAGCGATACCAGTTCCTACTTTAAGAGGAACGTCAGCAACGCTACGCAGGACCGACTGATCTTCCGGCGCTGGCTCAGCAGGCTGTGCCTGCTCTTCTTCAATCAAGCCACGACGTTGCGCCTCACGCAAAAGCGCAGACTGCTCTGGCGAAAGAAGGCCACGCCTTTCCGCTTCAAGAAGGAGCCGGTAGTCAGCCATTACCTGATCCCAAATTGCTCGTTGAGTTTCTGACGGATCTGGTCATCCGACATGGACGAGTATGGACCACCACTGACGTTTTGGCTACGCGGAGCGTAATCGGGGGAAACCATTCGCGGACCACCGCCCAGAGCATCTCGCTCCATTTGAGCCATATCTGCCCGAGCTTTATCTCTCTCAGGTTGTGGACGTGCCGGGTTATCAGCAATCATCTTTGTATTACGATAAATCTGGCTATCACGTACTTTCTGTAACAACTCCGCTTCATCCATACGGGAACGAACGTCCGCAGAATAGCCACCCGAAGTGGTCGCAGCCGTGAACTCACGATCCGCTTGAAGTTGTCGTGCCAGTGCGTCTTCACGCTTTTGTTTCTCTTCCGGAGTAAGACCCGGTTGCTGCGCGGATTCATACAAGCCTTGGAGTCTAGCAATACGGGAGTCACCACCCGTAACATTTTTGAGTTCAGCAATACGCAACTGCATCGCACGATCAAGTGCACTGTCACGAGCCTTCTCTTGCAGTTCATACAACTTGAGTTGACGATTGCCGTAGAGTTCTTCTTGTCTACGCACTTCAGCAGAG
>Ga0181363_1000188_pt1 | contig 18797 bp, 16 predicted proteins | sample Fa13NDMLBSN_FD_130109 | JGI IMG/M metagenome (GOLD analysis project Ga0181363, IMG submission 130109) | Freshwater viral communities from Lake Michigan, USA - Fa13.ND.MLB.S.N | ecosystem: Environmental > Aquatic > Freshwater > Lake | place: USA: Michigan | collected 2013-09-23
CCCGTCGCCCAGCGCCAGCATCGCAACTGCTATCAAACTGCTATCACTTGGCTTGACACGTTATGCACAGCGCATCGCCCGCTCTAACCGTCTGCACACCCGTCCCAACACCCCCCCCCTTGATTCCTACGCATCTCCTGTAGGTACCATGTGCCCGGCGATGATCTGCTCATTGGCGTACACTGTGGTTATGGTCAAGAAGTCGGTACCCCTTGAGTTGCAGAAGGCTATTGGTGCGCTCCTTGCTCGGGAGGAGTTGCGGGCGTTCTGTCAGGTGACGGAGCCGAAGTACCAGGTGGCGAGGCACGCTGATCTGCTCATTGAGCATTTGGAGGCGTTGGAGCGGCGGGACATTCAGAAGCTCATGGTGTTCATGCCACCTCGGGTGGGGAAGACGTTTCATGTCTCTGAGCGGTTCCCTGCGTGGTACTTGGGGCGGAATCCTTCACATAACGTGATTGTGTCGTCTCACTCTGCTCGTCTCGCGTATCAGGCATCGCGGCGGATTCGAGGGTTGTTGCAGGGGGCGGACTATCCGTTTCCCGAGGTGCAGTTGGAAACGTCGGTGAAGGCGACGGATCGGTGGGAGACGGGGAGTGGTGGGGGTGTCCTTGCGGCGGGGGTGGGGACGGGGATCGTGGGGTTCGGCGCTGACCTGCTGATCATTGACGACCCGGTGGCAGACCGGCAGCACGCGGACTCGGAGACGGAACGCGACAACGTGTGGGAGTGGTACACGGAGGCGGCGTCGTCTCGGTTGATGCCGAACGCGATCGAGCTCCTGATGCACCAGCGGTGGCACGAGGATGACCTTGCGGGGCGGTTGCTGAACTCGTCCTCTGCGAAGGATTGGACGGTGCTCACCCTCCCTGCGCTGTCAGAGGAGCGCGACCTGCTGGGGCGGGATCCTGGCGAGGCGATCTGGCCGGAGAAGTTCTCGAAGACCTACTACGAGAAGCGGCGTGAACTCATTGGGGCGCGGGCGTTCGCGGCGCTCTACCAGCAGCGTCCGGCTGCGGCGGAAGGGGCGATGTTCAAGCGGTCGTGGTTCAAGCGGTGGGATGTGCTGCCGATCCACCAGTACGACGACGACGCGAAGGTCAGGTCAGAGCGGTGGAAGGTGTTCCAGTTCATTGATACCGCGTTCAAGACGGGGGTGGGCTCGGACTACTCGGTGATTGCGACGTGGGCGACCGATGGGGTGGACTTCTACGTGCTTGATGTCTGGCGCAAGCAGGTCGAGTATCCCGACCTGAAGCGCGCGATCATCGCCAATGCGACCGCCCACCGTCCTCGCGGCATCTTCATTGAAGACAAGGCGAGCGGCCAGAGCATCATCCAGGAGCTGCGCGGGCAGACCCCACTCCCCATCATCCCCTTCAAGGTCAGCGGCGCGAAGGAATCCCGCGCCGACGCCGTGACCCCGTTCTTCGAGGCCGGCAAGGTCTTCGTCCCATCCTCCGCCCATTGGGTCGAGGACTTCATCGACGAGCACATCGCGTTCCCCAATGGGGCACATGACGACATGGTGGACACGACCGCTATGGCGCTCAAGGTCATGGCGCTCCGCGCCCAGCCCTCCAATGAGCCCATCCAACTCGTCGTGAACCGGGACAAGCGCCGAGGGGCCGAGGAAGGCTCCCTCCACTGGCGGATGGCGCGAGTCAGGTAACCCGCGTTGACGCTCTAGCATTTTCTGAGGCGACACGTTACCATAACAGGTGAAGCGAACACCTGTTCGGTGGAGGGCGTGTGGCCGCTCGCAAGACTCGAAACCGGATTCAGGCAACTACTCTCAGCGAGAAGCAGTTGCAGTCGTGGATTGCTGACCTCGCCTCCCCGCGCTCGACCACGGACACCGATAGCGGGCGCTTCGGCAAACTCCATGAACTTATCAGGATGCGCGAGCAGCACTTCCACGCCGACGAGGATGCCGACCCGAAGCTCGAATACCCCCACGACCAGGTAGCAGGGTTCCAGTCCGACCTTCCCCGCCGTACGTGGGTGGACATGAAGGCGCGGTTGGTCGAGAACCCGTTCCGCTTCCGTGTCACACCACCACGCGACACCCCGAAGCAGCGCCAGAAGGCGGACGACTTCGAGAAGGTGCTGAACCTCGGCTTCGACGCACTCCAGAAGCGTCAAGGCGTCTGGCTACAGTCCGACATGGGCGACGGTCAGATTGTTGACTGTTATGGAGTCCTGCACATCCAGAAGGCGACGGACATCTGGCCGACCTTCCCGGACGGCGAGGTGCTGTCCGAGGCTCCTGACGCCGATGACGCTGGGAACTTCCGTGAGGGCGAGGACGGGAAATATTACGAGACTGAGGGGGCGAAGCAGGAGCGGGACAAGCGCGCGAAGGCGAAGGCTGGGTTCCCGTGGTACGTCGAGGTCCTTCACCCCTCGATGTTCTCGTTCGTCGAGGATCGCTCGTGTGCGAATGGGATGGGTGCTGCGCTCGTGCTGCGCACCGTCCCGATGCTGGAGTACGCGACCAAGCTGCGCGAGACGGACAAGATTCACCTGTCCCTGAACGCGAAGGACGGGCGCATCCGCATTTACGAGGAGCGCGAGCGCCCCGCCGACGATGAGCCGTCCGCTGAGTCTGAGACGGCGTGGGATGAGAAGGTCTACAAGGCCGAGTTCTGGACGCGGGACGAATACTACGAACTCGTGTCCGCTGGCGGCGGCGGGCAGACTCCCGCGAACTGGGTGCTGGTCAAGTCGTTCAAGCACCCGTACGAGATGCCGCCGTTCGCGCTGGCGCTTGCGGATCACTTCAACACACCCGACCCCGCCTACCGCTACCGCCCCGCGATGGACGGCATCTTCCGTATCAAGCCGTTCTACGACCGCGACATCACCCTCGGGCGCGCAATCGCGGAGCAGACCGCCCTCCCGCTCTACTACATCAAGCAGGGCGACGGCTCCTACATGATGGGCGAGGACGGCAAGCAACTCACCCTCACGAAGAACGCGCTCGCGGCGATGACGCTCCCGCCCGGTGCGGAGATCGTCACGATCGCACCACAAATGGGCGATGCGTTCATTCAGTTCCTCCAGGTCACGGGCAAGGAGATGGAGGACGCCTCACCCGAGACTGGCACCGTCGAGGTCGGCGCATCGACCGCTCCGTGGACGATCCGGCTGGCGCAGGATCAGGCCAACGTCTACGTGAAGCAGTTGAAGGTCGCGCAGGCCCGCGCGCTCGAAGTGATGGGCGCGATCGTCCTCCGTGTGGCGCAGAAGGCCGCGAAGGATGGCGGCATCGGGCAGCCCATGTGGATGTACGACGAGGAAGGCAAGCTCATCGGGCTCGACCCTGCTGAACTCAACGGCATGGAAATCTCGGTGGACATCAACCCCACCTCGAACGCCCAGCAGATCGCGCTCATCGAGCACGGTCGCGCGCTGCTCGCGGACGAGAACGTCCCGCTCACGCAGGCGCAGTTCCTCGAAGAATACATGGGCGAGGAAAACGTCACCGAGCGCATCGAGGCGCACACGGCGGAGCAGGCGTACCGCGCCAAGTTCCAGCCAGCGGTCATCGACCAGAAGCTCGCAGAGCAGTTCGGCAGGTTGTTCTTCATCGCTCCCGGTGGCATCCCGGTCGGCATGGGCGGTGAACCGCTCGCACCAGAGGAAGCGTTGATGCGCAAGGGCATCCGCGTCCGTGGCAACAACCCCGCACCCGCTCCCGGTACGCAGATGGGTGGCGTGATGCAGGGGATCGCCCAGCCCACCATCGACCCGCTCTCGGCAGCGCCGATGAACGGTGAAGGGGTCGCACCGATCTCGGGCATCCCCGGCGTGGGGGCGACGGTATGAGCCTCTTTGGTGAGGACTCCGTGCGGCGCATCGCCAAGATGGTTGGCGAGTACGCGGAGCGCGACCGCAACGCGCTCGACCGCCAGTTCGGAGACTCACCCCCCATCGACCACGAGGAAGTGGACGACCAGACATTCATGGCGTGGTTCGAGGATCAGGTCAGGGCGCACCCGCCTGTGGTGATGACCTTCCCCGACGGTCTGGAGATCACCGAATCCCCGTGGCCCGTGATGCTCGCAGCAGCAGACGGCGACCTCGGCAAGCAGATTCTCCGTAGGTGGGAGAGAGTCTCAGGGAGGCAGAGATGAAGACTCTCGATGAGCGGTTCACGGGGAAGAGGTAAGAGCGATGGGCATTTGGGATTCCATCTTCGGCGGTGGCGAGCCGCAGTACGACCCGAATAACCCGGAAACGTGGTCGCCAGACCAGCGTGTCGCTTACCTCGGCTCCCTCGGCCTCCAGTGGGTCGGCGGGGAAGGCGCGAACGCTGTCTGGCAGACTCCGGACGGCAAGCGTCTCTCGGAGAAGGCCGCACTCGACCTAACCCTCGGCACCTACTCCGAGGCCAACCCGATCAACCCACCCACCGCGCAGAAGCAGGCCGGCGCTCCTGACCAGCAGTACGACGCTCAGGGGCAGGCGTGGCAGTGGAACGGCCAGCAGTACGTCCGCGCTCCGCAGTTTGACAACCCCACGAAGGCTGCGGGATACCGCGCGCCCTCCACCGCCGCTCCGACTCCTCCCCAGTCCTTCGTAGACCGCAACGGCGACCGCGTGGGCATCAACCCCTTCACGGGCCAAGAGGTCTACCGCATCCCCGGCGCTGAGTATGCACAACTCAGCCCACAGGAGCAGCAGCGCATCCGCGAAGCCGAGGCGCAGACGGCGCGCGACTTCAACCGTGGAGAGCGCATCGCCGGTCAGGATTTCTCCGCTGGTCAGGCGCAGGCTGGCCGAGACTTCACACGCGGCGAGAACGCGACCAGCCGTGCGTTCCAGCAGGGCGAGTCCGCAACGCAGCGTGCGTTCCAGGCCGGCGAGTCGGACATTGACCGTGCTATCCGAGCTGCTGAGTTCGCATCGAACTACAACCTCGGCTCGTCGCGTTTCGAGTTCGACCAGAACCTCGCGGAGTCTGACTTCAACCGTCGCAAGTCGGCAGACTCGCTCGCTGCTGCCAAGCAGTACGCCGACCTCATCAACACCGTAGACCCCAACGCCTTCGATGCGTTCCTGCGTGTCGGTGGTGGGAACATCGGCAACGCGATCGCCGCTGGATCGTCGGCGGTGTCTGACCGTGCGAACCTCCCGTCCGCGCGATCCGCTCGCACACTGGATGACATCAACGCCAATGCGTTCCGTCGTGTCGCCACCCCCGCACCGCTGTCCGTTGGGGACTTCACGCGACACATCCAGCGAGTCCCATTGACCATGCAGGCGCAGCCACCCGCACCCGTTCTCAACACCCCTGCGCCCATCGCTGCTGGCGCTCCTGCCAGCACGGCCCCTGCCACTGGCGCTGGTTTCAATCAGGCGGCGAACAACGCCGCGATCATCGCTGCGGCTCAGTCGGTGGGGATCGCCACTCCCGGTTTCGCCAATGGCACCAATGGCTTCATTCCTGCTCCGCACACGTTCATCACCGGTGACTCACCGGCTGGCACTCCTACCGGGTGGGAAGAGATGGTCAACGTCATTGACCCTCCGGGGCCGAACAATGCGATGGTTCGCGTGCGACCATCCGCGAACACTCGTGCGCTGGTGGCCCCTCGGTTTGCTATGGGGACGGCGCTCCCCGGTGAAGAGATCACCGCAGCCGATCAGCCGTATCTCAGTCAGGTCGCGGACTTCCGCCGCAACGCGATCGTCCCTGACTTCAACCCGTTCGACGTGGGGTTCCGCAACGTCAACCCCTTCAGTCGCGCGAGCTACTTCCAGGCTCGCCAAACCCGCTACGGCATCCCGGTCGCTGCACAGGAGTTCGAGGCCCAGCGGTATCAAGTCCCCGGCATGGGCCGCTCTGTCATGTACGGACAGGGCTACTAGGCCGTGAGCTTCTACCTTCCACGCGCTGATGCGGAGAGGTTCAAGTCGGACTCGCTTCCTCCCGAGCCTGACGAGCCCTCTCCCTTCAGCCGCCCCCGTGTGGCTCCCCCGCTGTCGGTGCCCCCTCCCACCGACAGCGGGGTTGAGCCTGACTACGCACCAAACGTCTCAGGATGGGAACCGCAGCCGATGGGTGCCACCCCGTACGGACAGTCGTACGACGAGCCCACCTACGATCCTTCGCGCCCTGATCCTTCTCTTCAGCGCACTCCTGGGTTCACCCCGCTTGAGCTGTACCAGCGAACGCAGCAGGGGTCACTCGGATTCTTCACGGGCAACAACCCGGTTGATTCCGCCCTGCGTGCATACCGTGGCGTCGAAGGCGAGCAGTTCAGCCCGTACGACCTCGGATTCGTGCGGAACATGGAGGACGGTGCGGCTAGGGATTCACTGGCTCGCATCGAGGGCCAACTAGTAGACCCGATCAACATCGCGTTCATGGGGCAGGCCGGTGCCGCGCGCGCCCTACTTACGGGGATAGGCGCGGAGGAGGCAACACGGGCGATCGCTCGTGCTGCCGGGGCTTCGCAGGACACTCAGGACACGTTGGGTGCGGTCGCTAATGTCGGTGGGAACCTCGCGGGGCCAGCTGTCACTCGCGCTGGCGAGCGTTTGTTGGGCGCAGCCGATCGCGCCATCAATCCTGCCAACCTCCGTGAAGCCGCTCCCGAGGCGTTCCAGTTCGGGCGCGGGCAGACTGCGCGTGAGGGTGGTGGGTTCCCTCGGCAGCAGGCGTTTAGTGGTGGTGCGGACGTTCCCGATGGCACGCCGATGAGCGCAAGGGAACGCCTCGCTGACTACAAGCGGAAAGCCGCCGAGTCACAGAACCCGACCGCCGCCCGCGAGACGATCACTCCTGCGAATGACACCGTGATCGGCAAGAACGCAGCGGGAGAGACGATTTACCGTCGTGACGACGGCAGTGTGTACCGGATGCGTAACGACAGCCCGAACACGCGACCAGAAGGGTACCCGGACTTCGGTGGCGATCTTGCCGTCGTTGGCGAGGATGCTGCGGCAAATGCAGGGCGCGTTGATGCGGTCAGTGACACGGCTGGGGTGCCACCGCGCCCGCCTACACCTCCGGCACCCACACCTGCCGATGGTGACGCGGTGCAAGCACTCCGAGACGCGCTCTCGAATGAGATCGAGACGCGCAATTCCGGGGTGATCGCAGAGGAGATTGCGAAGGGTAGGGCGCGCCAGGCAGGTGGGATCGCCGGCAACCTGGAGTCCACCCGCGCCCGCAACGCCACGCTCGATGAGCGGATCGCCGCTGGCCTCAGCGGAGCGCGCCGTCCCGGTGGCCTGCGCGAGTCTCTGCCCCAGCCGCTCGAACTCACGCAGCAGCAGCAGATCGCACTTGCTAACCAACTCGAAGACGCGCTCGACAGCCCCTTCGACAAGTTGAACGGCCTCAAGTCGCTCGACGCGCTGATCCGTGGCGAGAACGTCCAGCCAGCGCAGTTGAAGTTGCTCCAGCGCGTCTTCGGTGAGGAGATCGCAGAACTCGTAACCACGAGCGGGCGCATCTCCCCGCGTGCCGTCCTCGATGACGCCGCCAACTCCCGCATCGCTAGTGCGGCCAAGTTCAGCGAGAAGCAGATCGCCAACCTGGAAGAGCGGGCGCAGGCACAGTTCGCCCGTGCTGCCGAACTCCAAGAGCAGTTGAACATGAGCCCCACGAACTCGCGTCTCAAGCGAGTCGTGCAGCAGGCGCGTCAGGCCGGTGAGTACGCACAGGCGAAGGCGGATGAACTGCTCGCCCGCCGCACTCAGACGATCGAAGGCATCCCCGATGATCCGCTAGAGGCGCTGGCACAGCAGAAGACCGTCTACACCGCGATGGACAAGTTGCGAGAAGCCGAGCGCCTACAGCGCACGGGAGCAGAGCTCGCGCCTGACCAGCAGGCGTTGATCCGCACGAAGGAGATCGTGGGCCGCAAACTGGCTATCGCCTCCGAGCCGGCCAAGAGCGTCATCAACGTCGTGGACGAGTTGATCCGTGGTGACAAGGCCGTCCTCGAAGCGATCAAGAACGACCGACCATTCCTGTCCGGGGCACGTGCGTTCGTGACCGGCGACCTCCCTGACTCGTTCCTAACTGCCGCACTCCACCGTCGTGCTCTCGCCCGCTCGGTACTGGAGCGGCAGGGGGTTCAGGGTGAGATCGCGCAGAAGATGGCGAACATCCTCTTTGACGATCAGTTGAAGGCGCACTATGGCGGAACCGTGCCGCAGGAAATCAAGGACATCCTGTCCGCCGCGATGCGTGCTGGCGCTGGACGCAGTGATGCTCCGGGGACGATCTCAACGTTCGTGCAGCGGTTCAAGAACACGCAGTTCGGCGTTGACCTCGGCGTCGGAGGCGTGCAGGGACTCAATGCCATTCGCCGAGGCCCAATCCCATTCGTGGCTGGCGTGGTCAACCGCACTCTCGGCGCGCTCCACCTCCCACATGTCGCCGTGATCACTGAGGACGCGGACATCGACCGGCTCACGCAGTTCGCCATCGACGGCCTGCACATGGGCACCGGACCGTCGTCTGCCCGTCCAGAGGTAGGGACGTTGCTGTCCTACGGCGGCAAGGCCGGTCAGTACATTGACGACAAGGTTCTCCTGCGCCAGTTGAACGCACTGAATGAGCTCCAGTTCGGCAAGATTCTCGGCGGGATCAGGCAAATCGACCACGAGGGGAACCTGGCTATCTACAAGTTGCTCGGGCGTGACATCACTGACCCGAAGGTGCGGGCGATCGCAGCAGACAACGCAAACACTCTCACATCGTTCGCACGGTCAGCGGTCGATGTGAATCGCCGCAACATTGAGAACACTTTGCTTACCTCGCCGTCCATGACTCGTGCTCGTTTCAAGTCAATCGTGGACATGGCGAAACTGCTTTCGCCATCGCGGAACGTGAGCATCGAAGAGCGCATCAACGCGGCGACGATGATCGCCGGTACTTACGTGGTATATGCGACGATTGGGAAGTGGGTGAATGACCAGATCGGTGTGGCGGACTTCGAGCTCGACCCCGCCAAGCCCAACTTCGGCGTGATCACGTCTCAGTTCAAGGACAAGCAGGGGCGCAACATCAAGATCGACATCATCCCCCAGGATGCGGTCGAGCGTGCCTTCGCGCAGTCCATCAGGGCATTGACCGACCCCAGCATTGACGACCTTCAGGCGCAGCGTGCTTGGGAGCGAGTGTTGCTCGGCTCCGGCTCCATCGTCACCCGTGGCGTGGGTGCTCTTGGGTTCCGCACTGGCTATGAGGCGGGGGAAGGCTACAAGTATGGCAACTTGTCAGGTTCAGGAATCGCTCAGACGTTCAACCCGCTCCCCCCGGTCGCGCGCGAAGTCGGCGGGTCGAACACGCCACTGGAAACAGGACTCAGTTTCCTCGGAGTCTCGAACTACCCCACCGAGTCGTCTGGTTCCAGTCGCGCCCGCCCCAGTCGCGCCCCACGTCCGTCCCGCCCGAAGCGCCCGACACGGTAGGTCTTGATCCGGATGAGCCAGAACAGCTCAATGGTGCCAGCAGCCAGCATTACGGCAGGCCACGGCCTGTCGAACCACCGGTCGATGACGACAGTGGCGAGTATCACCCATAGCGCGAGCGCGCCAGTGTTCGGGTTCTCGGACTCGTTCTCCGCCATGTGCATCAGCACGAGTGCGGCGATGACAGCGGCAGGGCCGTAGAAGGGTTCCGGTGTCCTCGCCAGGACTGCGACGACACCAAACCAAAAAGCGTTGACGGCAGCGAGCGCAACCGCCCCGAGCAGCATGTTCTTCACGCCCGCCAGCCTACCACGCCCGCCAACTCCTTGCGTGACTTGACGTAACACATCAGATAACTCACTCACTCGCGTTCGCGTTTTCCCTCGTGACCGATTACAATAATCGGGTAGCAAGCACGGATGTTCGCCGTGCTGCTAGAGGGGGAGTGAGGTCGAAGCGTGACGATGGACACCGCCGAGGCACCGGAAGCCACCGCTGTAACCGAACAGGCACCGCCGCAAGACATAACTGCGACGGAAACGGCTGACGTTCAGGCTGCAACGGAAACTGAGCCGGTCGCGCAGACGGAAACCGAAACATCGGCACCAGCGGCTCCCGACGTTGCCTCCATCCTGTCCGGCCTGCGTGAAGAGGAGCTTGAAGCCCTCGACCCCATCAAGGGGCTGTTGGCGCGCAAGCAGGAATCGGCTCGCCAGAAGGCAGAGAACGAGACTGCTCGCCGCATCGCGCATGAGCGCCAGGAGTGGCTACAGAAGGGCGAATACGCCGCCGACCTTGAAGGCATCCTCCGCTCGTCCGTAGAGGCTGATGACTTCGGGAATACGAAGGTCAACCTCAACCGCCAGCACATCGAGTCGTTCATCGACAAGACGTGGGATGCGAGCGTCATCGGCGCGCTCAATGCCACGCTCTCGGTGATCGAGGGCTCGATTCCCGCTGGTGTGCAGATGTCCGCCGAGGACATTCGCAACTTGCAGGAACTCTACGGCAACGCCGTCAAGAGCCCCGCGAAGGCTGCCGATCTGCTGAAGGCTGAACTTGGCGTCCTGCGGAAGTCGTGGCTGGCAGAGGCCCGCACCGAACTTCGCAAGGAGGTCGAGGCCGAGCTTCGTAAGGAAGCGCAGGCCGTGCAGAAGTCAGTGGCGATCCGTGAAGCGGACGACGCGCAGGCAGAGACGCCCACCCCCACCCGAGGTGTAGGCACGCAGGCGACCGCGCGTTCCTTCCAGAGCATGACGGAAGCCGACGCCGCGTACGCAGCGGGTGACATCGACCACGAAACCTACAAGAACGAACGCAAGCGATTCGGTCGCAAGGACTGACTGCGACTAGGAGTAACCCATGCCCACTACCGTCAAGGCGAGTATCGACAACGCCGTTGAGACGTACGTTGCCGAGTCCCGCTACACCATGCAGGAGCGGCCCGGTGTCGTTTGGGGCAGCATCTCGAAGGAGACGCTTCCCGAGAACTCCGGCCCGTCCGTCAGCGTCCCGAAGTACGGCCAGATTTCCACCTACGCGCTGACCGAGGGCATCGACATGGCCCAGGCGCAGGAGATCACCGACTCCGGCATCGCCATCACGCCGGCTGAGTTCGGCGCTCAGGTGCTGCTCACCGACATGCTGATGATGACCGCGAAGGACGAGTTCTTCCGTGTCGCCGGTCGGCTGCTCGGTGAGTCCTTCGACCGCCAGCGCGAGCAGACGCTGTGTGACGACTTCGACAACTTCTCGGTCGCCCTCGGTTCCGCTGGTACGGCGCTGAACATCGGTCACGTCATGGCTGCGGTGCAGTCGCTCAAGTACAACGTGGCTGCCAACGGTACGGCTGGTCGCGGTGGCGAGCCGGCCCCCGGCCAGATTCTCGGCTTCCTCACCCCGTCGCAGATTCACTCGCTGAACAAGACGCTCGTTGGTGGCGTCGGTGCTGCTGCGGCTACGCAGAACACCCCGGACATGGCGAACGCCAACTACAGCCAGGAGTTTATGGCTGGCGGCGCTCGCATCAAGGGCACGATCAACATCAACAAGGACACGTCCGACGACGCGAAGGGTGCCTTCATTTCGCCCGAGGCGATCATCGGCGTCCAGCTCGGCGCTGGCCCCTCCGCTGAGAAGGAGCGTGACGCTTCCCTCCGCGCGTGGGAGGTCAACTTCGTCGGTCGCTGGGGCCGTGCTGAGTACAACGACGCATGGGGCCGCGAGGCTCTGTTCGACTCGGCTCTGCCCACTTCGTAACTGAGTCAGCGAGGACGACGGCTCTCCTCCACCAAACCGTCTACGACCTCCCGCACAAGCGCGATGCGGGGTAGCAGAGAGAAGGAAGCGCAAACCATGTCTTTCCCCGCACTGATTCACGGCACTGAGGGCGAGCAGTTCTCGACCTACACCGACAAGCGGTGGCCCCTCGGCACCAAGATGATCCTCCAGGATGGCCGCGAGTACCGCTTCGGTCAGGCTGCCGGCACCGGCATCGCGGTCGGCAAGCTCTGTGCGGCCACGGCCAACGGCGGGAACTTCGATGAACTGGCGATCCCGACTGCGGTCGCTGCTGGCACGCGCACGTTCAACATCACGAACGGCGCAACGACCATCGCGGCCAATGACTTCGAGGATGGCTACGTCAACGTCGAGGACGACACCGGCGAGGGCCACCTCTACAAGATCAAGAGCCACGGCATCGAGGCGGCTGGTTCTGCCGCTGTCGAGGTCACGCTTGCGAACCCCGGTGGCGTCAAGGTCGCCTTCACGACCTCCACTACGGTTGGCCTGATGACCAGCCCGTACAAGGACGTGATCATCCACCCGTCCCCGAACGTCACCGCTCTGGTGGGTGTGACGGCTGCGGCGGTCACGGCTGACTACTACGGCTGGTTCCAGGTTCGCGGCCCCGGCTCCGTCCTCATCGACGGCACGGTTGTCATCGGTGACTCGGTGATGGCGTCGGACGCCACGGACGGCGCTGTTGAGGCGTTTGGCCTGACCGAGGGGACTCCGAACGTGGAGATCGCCCCGATCGTCGGCACGGTCATTGAGGTCGCGGCGACTACCGAGCACGGGCACATCCTGCTCGACGTTCCGGGCTGGTAGCACCCAATGGAAGTCGTGCTCGGCGGCAGGCGGTTCAAGGTAGGTTCGCTTACGGAGCGGGCCACCGTTGAGCACGACTTCCACGTAGAGCAGGGCAGCGGCGCGGTTGTCCGGGAACGGTACGACCGCGCCATCTGCCAATGCTGCGGATTCCGAGAGCGTCAAGGGAGCGTTGAGACGTGCGTTTGCGCGGGACTCGACTGGTACATGCTCCCAGGCGGCGGTGTGGAGTGCCAAGCGCACCGCTTCGCTCGCGCAGTTGGTGAGCAGAAGCGCACCCCGTTCACGTTTCGGAGGCGTAAGTGAAGACGCTCCAGCAGGCGCGCGAGGAGCAGGCGAAGCTCCACCCGTACATCAAGCAAGAGGCGATGGAGGCCGTCGTCACGATGATCCTGCCCGGTCGTCGTGCGCTTGGTGAAGCGTGGCAGAAAGTCACCATCGGGCACAACGGCTCCGAAATGGTCTACGACAAGGAAGCGACCGAGGCACCCGAGGGTGGGCGTCCGGTCATCGCCATGTCGGGCCGAGACGCCGAATACACGAACCACATCCTCGCCGCTGCTGCTGAGAAGGCACGCGCCCGTTCGACCTCGATCTCTGAACTCTCCGTGAAGGAGAAGTGGGAGGCGGTCAACAAGGCGTGGTTCGACTTCATGGAACAGAAGGTGGCGTGGGGCAAGGGGCAGAGCATCTTCGGCCCCGGTGGGCACATCCAACGCAGCAAGGTTCATCGAGGAGGCAACCGTGCTCGCTAAGTGCGACATGTCTTCTGGTGTTGACGCGTGTTGGCCGTGGGTCGGCGCGAGAGACCGTGATGGCTATGGCAAGGCGTGGCACCAAGGGAAGAGCTACCGCGCTCACCGGCTGGCATACCTGTTGGCTAACGGCTCTATTCCCGCAGAAATGGTCGTCATGCACTCGTGTGACAACCCGCCGTGCGTGAACCCTAGCCACCTCAGCGTGGGGTCGGTGTCTGACAACAACAAGGACAAGGCAGCCAAGGGGCGCTCTGCTCGCGGGGATAGCCACGGGTTGCGTCTCCATCCGGAGCGTGTCGCACACCCTGTCGGTGAGAAGCACGGAGCGCACCGATTGACGGAAGGGGACGTTGTTGCGATTCGCGATGAGCGTTCGCGAGGCGTACCGCTGAATGTTCTCGCTGATCGGTTTGGGGTTTCGTTCGGGACTATTTCAAAGGCTGCCCTTGGCAAGACATGGAAGCACATTCAGCGCCAGCGCATCACGCAGAACCCAAACAGGAGGGGCTAGATGGTCACTGAGAACGTCACGGACGGGTTGGAAGTCGCTGAACTGCTGGACGAACTGACACAGAAGTCAGTCGCGCAGATGCAGCGTGATCCGTCCATCCCAGCCGGTACGGTGCTGGAAGAGCACGAGATCGCGGACGGTGCGATTCACCGCGAGGTCAAGAACAACTCGCTGGTGCGCGCTGGCAAGGTCGCACTCCCGGAGCGGTTCGCCGCCTTCGACAAGTACGGGAACATCTCGATGCTCCCGACCGCGCAGATGGGGCGGATGCTCTCGAAGGAGCGCGCTGACTCCCCCGGTGAGCGCGCGTTCCACACCCACTCGCGCGGCATGACCCGTGAGACGTGCTCCATCTGTCCTGCCGCGCTGGAGCCGCTGAAGGACGTGCGGTGCAACTTCTGCACCGGGGCGCGCGCAATCCGCGACACCTTCACGAGCGAAGAGCAGTTGCTGCGTCACAAGCAGCTCATGCACTCGCTGGAGTACCAGGCCGAGAACGAGGCGCTGGATCGCGCCGAGCGCCGCGCCGGACTCGAAGCACAGCAGAAGTTGGCCGAGGCGATGCTTGCCGTCGCCCAGCAGAACGCACCGCGCCGACAGCGCAAGGCGGACGAGCCCGAGGTCGGAGACTAAATGCCCACTGTGGATGCGTCCGCGTTGCAGCAGATCGGCGTCTACGTCCGAGACGCTGGTGCGATCGCGTCCGCGTTCAACGAACTCAAAGTAGTCGAGCGAACGCCGGTCATCGAACTGAAGTCCGTCTACGGCGTCTCTGCTTTGCGTGACATCACCACGCTCACTGGTTCTGCTCAGATTACGAACACGGCGGGGGAGTACCGACTAGCCCTCACCGCAGATGCCGCAGACTCGGCAACGCTTGACTCCGCCGAACGTGGCCGTTACCAGGCTGGGTACTCGGCCAACGCTGGGATCGGCGTTCGCATCCCTGTCGCCCCGGTCGGGACGCAGGATGCGAAGTGGGGCTACTTCGACAACAGCAACGGATTTGGCTTCGGGGTAGACGCCGCCGGCCTGTACGTGTTCACCCGCCGTGCCACCAATGATACGAAGGTCTACCAGTCCTCATGGAACGCCGACAAGCTCGACGGCACAGGGTCGTCCGGGTACGACATCGACCTGTCGAGCGGTAGCATCTTCCAAATCGAGTTCACCTGGTACGGATACGGCGTCATTGAGTTCTCCGTCGTCACCACGTCTATACGTGGGCAGGTGCCGGTCGTTGTCCACCGATCATTCCCCACGGCGCAAACCTCAGTGGCCGATCCGAATCTCCCTGTTCGCGCCTACGCTGACAACGGATCGACGGCAACCGCCTTTGACCTCTATGTCGCTGGTCGTCAGTTCTCGATGCGCGGGAAGTTTGATCCGAACCGAAGGTCTACGGGCCAGTATCGGCTTTCCCTCGGGTCGGTTGGGGCAACCTTCCTGCCGACCGTATCGTTGCGCCGTAAGGCTGCTTTCGTCACGGTTGCTGCCAAGTTGTCCGGGTTTGACATCCTCACCACGGAAGACCTTGTGTTGCAGATTCGCCAGAACGCCAGCCTCACGGGTGCATCCTACGCCACCCCAAGTGACCATGCGGCCACCGAGACGGCGATGGAGGCTGACATCTCGGCAACCGCCGTTTCTGGTGGGCAGGTGTTGTGGGAGGGGCTGGTTGACGCCGCAGGTGCTGGTGCTGCGGCGAGCGGATCGGCTTCGAGAGAGTTCGACCTAGAGATACCCACCACCCAACCTGTCACGCTCTGTGTCCGCACCGTCTCAGGCACGGGGACCGTATCTGCTGTCCTGCGTGTCCGGGAGGAATGGTAGTGGAACTCCTTGTCATCATTCTCGCCGTCCTCTACCTCAAGCACGGGCCGTCCGGCAGCCGTGAGTGGATGGCGTTCCGCAACAAGTACCTGTGGGCACCACTACGCCGTGTGACCACCAGTAAGACATCACGGAAGGATTAGCAAGATGCCCTTGCCCTACACCCGCACGAAGACCTGCGATGTCACCCCGACTGTCACAGCGGGAGGGTATACCGCTGCGGATGCGGTGGGCGGGCTTCTGACGTTCTCGAACGCCGTCCGCGCGGACGGGTCTGCCGGTTCCTCGGCAGACGCAAACTCCGGCGAGATTCGCTCGGTCGTCCTCATCGACAAGGCCGTGGGCAACACCTCCACGACCTACGAACTGTGGTTGTTCGACACCACCTACACCGAGATCGCGGACAACGCGGCGTGGGCAATCACCGATGCGGTCGCGCTCACCTGTGTCGGTGTCATCCCGCTCACCGACATCCGTACTTCATCCAACAACCTCGTCTACACCGCCCGTGGCACGGGCCTCGCCTTCACCATCCCGAGCGGCACGAGCCTGTTCGGGCAGTTGGTGTGCCGTGGCACCGCTCCAACCTATGGGGCCACGTCTGACGTGAAGCTCCGCGTTGTGATTGCGCAGGACTAACCGATGCCAGTAGCGGCGCACCGCAGGGACGCTATCAAGGACTCCGCGTGGTTCATTGACGAACTGCGCGCCGTGTCCCCCGGCAACCTGCGCGCGCTCTGGCTACCTGCCCCTGCGGACACCACGACGAACCTGCTCAGGCCAGACGGTCGGGTGTGGACGAACTCCGCGACCATCCAGGGGCGCGTCTCCTATCAGGGGAACGGCACGCTCGTCTCGTTCAACGGCACGAGCCACTACACGAACACGCCGGACGCCGCTGCTCTCACCTTCGGGAATGGCACGGCTGACTCCGCGTTCTCCGGTGCTGCCTTGGTGAACGTCACGAATACCGCTGCCGTCCGGTCGATGATCGCTCGCGCTGAGTTCGGCGTCTCGGTTGACTACGACTTCCGCGTGGACGGCGCAGACGCGCTGCAACTTCTCCTCACCGACTTTGGTACCGCGACCTGTAACCGCAAGTCCGACGCCGCCATCACGCAAGGCACCCCGCAACTGTTCGGCTTCTCGTACGCGGGCACTGGTGGAGCGACCGCTGCGAACGGGATCGCGCTCTACGTGAACGGCGCTGCCGTCGCATCGACCGCCACCAACTCAGCGTCCTACGTGGCTATGGACGGTACGGCGGTCACGACCAACGTCGGCATGAACACCAGCGACCAGTATTTCAACGGGACCATCGGGTGCGCTTCGGTGTACGCGGGCGCGCTCACTCTCGCCCAGCACCGTGCCATCCGCGACATCTGCGCCGACTACTACGGCTTGGCGCTCTAAGGAGAGATGAGACATGGCTGACGCACGAATCCAGAACAGTAACGGAATGCTCTCGGCCATCGTCCGCAACGTCGGCGCGGAGATCGGTGGCGAGGCTACCAGCGACTCCACGCTGACGACTCTGCACTACCGCATGGAATCTAACGGCCTAGTGCATGTGGAAGTCCACCGCAACGGCGTGACCGTTGAAGTGCTCGACATCGGCGGGGAGTAGCAGTAGTGCCCACGCTCAAAGAGATCAGGCAGCGGATGTTGCGACTCGACGCCTCGCTAGGGCGCGTGGAGTCTATCGCGTCTCTCACCACGACGACGGTGGTGGTGAGTGCGCTGGCGACCGGCACCATTGGTGCTGGCAAGTTCGCTACGAAGTGGGTGCTGCGGCCTGACACGGCATCCGCCGCCGACCGCCTCCGCATCACGACCACCACGGGGTACACCGCATCGACGGGCACGCTCACTCACGCGGGAACGAACTACGCGGACACCACCGCGACGAGCGAGTCCGTGGAGTTGCACGAGTTCGAGCCGTACCTGCTCGACAACGCGATCCAGGCGGCGCTTCGGGGCACGCGGTTTTTTGACAGAACATATGTGCCTACCACTGCATCACACCGCTACTCGCTGTCCGGCCTGAGTTGGCTGGTGGAGCCGTCCGACATCGTTTCCATCGAGAAGTTCAACGTCCCGGTGCTCAACAACAACCGTGGCTTCGAGAAGTGGAATGGCTACTCGTCAGGATCGCTCGTCCCTGACGGCTGGACGCTCGCCGGCTCCGGTGCCACGTTCGCGCGCTCCGCGACTTCCCGCACTGGCGCGTACTCGCTCTCCGTCACGCGCGCCGGTACTGACGCCACCGTGTCGGTGACGCTGCCAATCCTCGACACGGGCGTTGATGAAGACAACCTGCGCGGTCAGACGCTCACGGTCGTCACGGTGGCCCGCTCTGGTCAGGCGTCGTCGGTGCGAGCGCGCATCACCTCAGAGAAGGCGGACGGCACTGTCATCACGACCGACAACTCCTCGTACCACACGGGCGGCGGCGGCTGGGAAGAACTCTCCACCACCCACACCGTTTCATCGACCGCCGACCAGATCACGATCTCCGCGCGAGTCGAAGTCAACGAAACCGCCCTGCTTGACGAGTTGTACGTGTGCATCGGAAGCGTGACGGATGGGGTGCGACGAGCGGATTACCGCTCTGGCGCGCGTGTCCGTGGCTACCGCTTCGAGCAGGGCCAGCCGCCCGTGTTGTACGTCTCGGCTGGCTCGATGGGCGGGCAACTGCGCATCAACTCGCAGCGCCCCTACGCCCCATTCACCCAATCACGTATTGACGGGGGCACGGCAGACGCCGACTCCACGGACGCGCCACTCGACCTCATCGCCTACGGCGCGCTGTACCGGCTGTTCGAGGACTTGCCCGAGAACCCTGATCAGGCGCGCAAGGCTGAGAAGTACCGCCGCATCTACAGCTCGATGCAGGCGCAGCACCTCGCAGTAGACAACCAGGACGAGCCACGCGGTGCCGAGTTGATTCCCGGCCCTCGCAACGGGCGTCTCATTCAGAGGGTGAGGTAGCCCGTGTCGAACGTCTTCACTGACCAGCGGCTCCTGTCGGCGCAGGAACTCTCGCGTCTCGCGGCGGCAATCGACGGGACGTACGTGTTCCCATCGACAGCAGGCGGCGCGGTCACGGCCAACTCTGGCCTCACGCTCAATGTCGCGGCGATCAC
>Ga0181363_1000189_pt1 | contig 18741 bp, 24 predicted proteins | sample Fa13NDMLBSN_FD_130109 | JGI IMG/M metagenome (GOLD analysis project Ga0181363, IMG submission 130109) | Freshwater viral communities from Lake Michigan, USA - Fa13.ND.MLB.S.N | ecosystem: Environmental > Aquatic > Freshwater > Lake | place: USA: Michigan | collected 2013-09-23
AATATCATTTGTATGAACATTGTCAAATGCTGGGTTAAGAACAAACTTAACATTTGCCAAGAATGGAATTACATATGAAGTATAAGCAAATCCAAAGTTCAAGTCCATACCTTTACCAGTGATTGCACCGATATCAGCAGCCTGAATCAATAGACCAGAAGCAACAGCTTCTCTTTTGATAGCTTCATTTACCATTCTCATTCCACCCATACCAGTTTGAACTACTAGAGATCTTTTTGGATCTGGACCTTGGAACTCAACCTTACCATTGAAGAAGTTATAGATTTCTCCACGGAACAAATCAAGAGTAAAGTTATTTTTGTTGTATACTCTTTTGAATGAGTTATCCAACTGTCTCCAAAGACCCACAGATAATCTAATATCATCTGGACCATCTTGACGTACTCTACCTCCTTGTCCCCACATTAAGTAAGTCTCAATGTCACTTGCAACTTTACTTAAGTGTGCAGCTTCCATTTGAGTTAAGAAAGTTCTAGAAAGATCACCGTTATCAAATGCTCTTTTAACTTTGTCTTTACCCATTACTTTAACCATATCTTCTAATGAAGAAATAGCTGGGTCTACACTTTTGTCAAAAGTTCTCCAAATCTCAGTTACAGGAACTGTACCATCTGCATTCATACCACCTTTGATCATCAAGTCTGCACGAGATGAGATAGAATAATGTACGTGAGCTTCTGCTCCTCCTACAAAGTTGTAGAATTCACGGAAACCAGTTCTTGTAGTGATATCAGAGAATCTTTCACCATACTCTCCACGGGCAGAACCCTTACGGAAGATTTTAGTACCATTAGTAAGATATTTTGCATCTAGGTACTTGTAGTTATCATTGTTTACCAACTGTACAGTATAGATGAAACCGTCACCTACAGGAAGGATATCCTCATCAGTGATGTACATCTCAACTCCGTTATATTTGTCATAAGTGATGATATCACCATGTCCAAATTCACGTCTGTTAATTTTGATACGGAAAGTAGATCCATCAGTACCTCTGTAAGCTGCTTGAGGTTCAATGTCCTCAACAATGTATGGAAGATCAATAGATACAGGAGTCTGCCATCTATATTCTCCACGGTGGTTATCCACCATGATTACATTCTTACCACCAAAGCTAGACATTTGGTAAAGGGGCATTTCCACCTTCTGAGCCATAGCCCATAGGTCTACCGGACCAAGGTCCATAGGTTCTGCATCCTTCAACATGTTAACCAAGTGGTAGGAGTCTACGTGTGAGCTTGCCTGGTAGGCTGTATCCCGTAGAAAGATACCATTGTTTAAAACTGGAGTTGCCATTTTTATATTTGTTTTATTTGTTACTTAATTTAAAATCTTCTAAACATACTGTTTTTTGACAATTTTCTAGGTTCAGATTTAGAAGGTGTTCTTCTTGGTTCATCATCATATAATGTATTTGTTGAAGAAGCAATCTTTCTAGACTCTTCTGTCTTCAATTGTCTTACAGTTTTTTCTACTGCTTGTCTTGATCCCTGTTCTCTTACTCTATTCTTATATCCATTTGGATCTGCAAGTAACCAAAGTGCTTCAGCAATAAGGTCATGTCTTGGTTCTACAAACTGATACTTCTCTAAAAGGTGGCCTAATAAGTTTGTAGGTTTACCAGAAATAGAAGGATAATTTGGCTGAACTAATCCTGAGAATAATAAACCTTGTACTTTTTTATCTAGTTTTAATCCACCAATTGTTCCTCCAGCAAGTGTAGTATATACATTCTCTTGATATGCTTTAGCTTGTTCTGCTTGCATATTTTTTCTATATTCTTGCTCTGCTAGTTGTCTTGCAACAATCTCTTCTTGTATTGCATCCAACTTTGGTTTAAACTGATTAGCTTTTTGTTCAAGTCGGTTTAAATCTCTCCAGTCTTGAATCTCTTGTTCAATTTCTTCTGGAGTACCAAATTGTGTGGCATGCAAATATTGTCTTGCAATTTCTGCTTGGTCATATTCATCAGCAGGATCAAGTTGTCTCATTTCCTCCACATAAGCTAGAGTTCTAAATAGACCTTTTAAGTCTTGTCCTCCATCAGCCACATATTTAGCAGCAACTTGAAGTTCTTCTGGCAATGCTTCAAAAAATTCTCTTGGAGTATCTCTTCTTACTTGATTTTCTCTTTCTTGAAAGTTTGCTTCAAAGAGTTCACGGAAATCTTTTGTAGTATATTCTTCTAATGGTTTATCATCATCAAAAGGAATAAGAGTTCCCTCCTCAATCATTTTTACTGCTAGTTCAGCAAGACCAGATTTATCAACCTTTGGTCTTCCTTTATTACCGGCTTCTTCTTCTTGTGCAATTAGATTATCTAGTTCATTGATTGTTTCTTGAACTTCAACTTTCTTTTCTTGCTCTTGTTGTCTTTCTTCTGGTGAAGCAGTAGGGTTGTCAAAGAACGATGTATCAACTGTTTCTTTATGAAACATTGATTTAGGTTTTTCCTCTTCTGCTGGAAGCATTACACTGTCTGCTCCCGGCATTCCAAAGATTTCATCAATATTTACATCTACCTGTCCTACCGTTGTAGAATCCTGGACCTGATCTTCAGGATTTGTGTTGGTTGTTTCCATGTTGTTGGTTTTTGTTTATATATCAATATACAAAATAAACTTCAAAAATTTAAAACTCTGCAAAAAAAATTTTGTAATATATGGCTAACTACTTATTTTCTTTAGGAGGTTTTACATCAAATTTGTTTTTATTTTCTTGTGCAATTTGTAATTGTCTATCAGCAATTTGTTTTTGAGCTTGTATTTTCTCACGTTCTAACTGACTTTTCTGATTTTCAATAGTCATTCTATTTACTTCTTTTTCTCTCTGAAGTCCAGTTTGTTCTTGATATTGTTCAGTTTCTCTAATATCTTTCATAGCATCTCTGTAATCAGACATTTGATTTTGATCAACATCTGCCATAGAACCATAACCAGCTGCTCTAATTTCTGCAACTAAAATATCTCTTTGTCTATTCTTCTCATTTTCAGCAGCAGTTGAATCAATCTTCATTTGTTCAATCTCTTGTTGTTTTTGAAGTTGTTCTTGTTGCATTTGCTGTTGTTGCTGCATTTCTTGTTGTTTCTGCTGTTGTTGTTTTTGTTCAGAATCTTTAAGAACACTATTAAGAGATGCAACAGAGTCAGACTGCACAATTTTACCTAAGTCATATATAGAAGCTCCTGTAGTGTTATTCTGAATAGCCATTTGTTTTAACTGTTCTAGAATAGCTCTATGGTTTGCATTAGTACTTATAGCAATATTAAGATCTCTAAGTAAAAGATCTGTTCCATTAATTTCAAAGTTTACTTTTTCATCTGCAGATGTTACATATGTTAATCTTGCCGAAGGTTTTGTAGAATGATAATACTGAGCTAAGTCAGTTCTCATTTCATGTACTCTTGGCATTAAGTAATCACAATGTTGAATAAAGTAAGTCTCTGTTTGAGCATAAGATGCTTGCATTGCCTGTTCTACTCCAGTAGCAGTTGTTTGAGATAACTGTTGACCCATACGTTGAGGATTAACACCTATTACTTCATATGCTTGTTGTTTAAAGTAGTTTGCAAGTTGTATCCTTGACATTAATCTATTTGTTTGCTCTAGATCAAGTTTTTGGAAATGAGAGAAGTTTAATGCATTCTCTGTATTTGTAATAGATGTATCTAATGGTAACATCTGGAAATTCTTCATTGCAACATATGCCTTGGCTAGATTTCCTTTACCCCAATCTTCTCCTAATGAATGTCTTGGTAAAGAGTTTTGATCAAGCATAATTACAGTACCAAGCTCATCTACTAAGATATCTGCAATCTGGTTATTTACAATATTGTACCCAATCTGGTATGGCTTCATTAAGTCAATTAAAGCTGTAGACTTTGTATTTCTATCAGAAAACACAGAACCTTCTACTGGAAGTTTGCATCCGTACAGATTTGCTTCACCTTTAAACTGAAACTTAAGTGGTCCAATATGATTTCTATTTACTCCAATATATATAGGAGAGAATCCACCTGGATTATTCATACCCCAGAATGATGGTACATTTGGTCCTATTTTAATTCCACCCCAAACTTCATTAATCCAAATCCAATCAATGTGTTCTCCAAAGAGTAAATTATCTTTTGTTTTGTTTTTAAAGAGTCTAGTATCATAGATTGGTTTATCTGTGATTCTATAGTCTTCAGATATAATCTCATTAGTTACTTCACCTTCTTCTGTTATTTTAGTTAAGTGACCAATTTTCTTTTGTGACTTCCAATAAGCTGTAGTTACTCTTAACAAGTATGCTGTACCCTGATCATAGTAATCTTCACCTTCGGCAAGTATCTGTGCAATAATATCTGAACCATCAAGAATGTTACCTGCCATAAATGATGTATACTGTCTGTATGCTAAAGATGGCATATTGACATTCCAGTCATGTGTTTTAGTTCCATCATAGAAACTTCCATCATTTTGTAAACCACCAATGTTATAAGCAGCAGATCTAATTGGATATACTGATTCAAGTGCTCTATGTTGTTCTTCAGTAAGTACATGACCAAACTTATCAATAACATCTGACACAGTAAACATATCTGTTTTACCAACCCAGTTACCTTGTGATATATATCTAATATCTGGAGACTTGTGATAGAATGTAAGAACCGGATTCCAAAGTTCTACTTGGTAATCATCCTCCATCATGTAAAAATGCCAGAACTCTCTATCTGTAATAAGCATATCTCTGAATGCTCTTTCTTCAAGTTCATCCATTCTAAATCTTTCAACATCTACTTTATGTTGATGCTCAGCCCATTGTTCTACCATAGATCTATAATCCTTTTTAAAGAATTGCTCTATTTCAGGTAGTGTCTTTAAATTATCTGGTGTAAGTTGTTGTTGAGCTTCTTCTGACCCAGGATCTAATCCTTGTTCTAACATAGCTGCTAACATTTTTGTAGCAGCATCAGCCATTAATGTTTGTTCTACTTGTGCTCTTTTTTGTTCAAGCATTTCATTGTATGAAAAATCATCAACAGCTCTATAGGTTAATCTTGTTGATCTTTTAGCAAATTCTGCTACTAAAACATTAACAACATTTGGAATAATAGGATAGAACTTTAATTCTAGTGCAGATACATCTTCTTTTGTTAATAGTTCTACAACATCTCTATATTCATTATCCTCTTCAATTATATAATCAGTTCTATCAATAATACCTTTTGCAAGTTTGTAGTTTTTCATTAACCTTCTGGCATTTCTACGGATTTGTTTTAATCCTTGCCATTCTAACCAGTCTAAGTTCCAAGCAGCCCACTCTTCTGTTTTATCTTTTTTAGGTAAAAACTGCAACGGCTGAGTAATACTACCCAATCTATTTTGTTCTGTCTTAGCTCCTTTTTTAAGTTGTAATGCGTTGTATACTTGCATAACCTATTATTTAATATTTTTAAATGCAGATTTTTTAAATCTACCAGTAGTGTTGCTCATTTTACTGCCCATATGTCTAAACGGACTCTTATTTAATTTAAACAAATTTTCTGACTTTTGCAAGTTTTTAGCAGTCTCATCCATTATTGTTCTTTTACTATATCCTCTATTTGACTCTTGAATTTTCATAAAAGCAACAAGAGCTGCAAAAGAAACTAGTCTATCCACGTTAACTCCATCTGCATATTCTCTCATCTCTTTGATTAACATAGGATCTGGTATACGTTCAATACCATATGTTGTTCTTACAACAGTACCATCAGATTTTAATTCTTGATCTAATTCTTCTTTAGTATATTCTATGGCATAACTAAGAAGATGTGATTTAAATAAAGTACCCGTATTTTTCCATCCATATTCTTGGAATACATTATTATTTGATCCAAGATCTTTTAAGAACATGATTTGATTTTTTGGAACAAGATATTTCTGTTTACGTCTAGATATCATGTATTGAATAAACAAGGATATGTTATTCTCAACAAGTGTCCAAGCATTATACCATTCAATAATAAGTTCTAGTTGTTTGTGTGTTTGATTAATATCATCATATCTACCACACCAAGCTGCCACTATTTTGCCTTGTTCTATGTAAGTTTCTGATTCTGAACCTGTGTGTCTAGTTACTTGAATAGGTGCTTTCATCACGTATATAGAACATAATGACTCTGAAGTAGTTGTTTTACCTTCTGATACAGGGTCAACAGATGCATAGTAATCACCAAAATTTGGATCCTTAACAGGTCTTTCCCAAACAACAAGACATCCTGTTTTATCTTCTGTCTTTTTGTTTACTGGAAATTCCATTATAGGTCTTTTATTACTTTTGGTAACTTCAGGCATACCATCAGCATCTGTAGAAATATTTAGGAATTCAAAACCATATTCTTTATCTTCTATTCTTCTTTCTTGTGCGGCAAGAAGATGTGGAGGAAATACGGATACTGTTCTATGATCAAAAGCTTCTTTTATATTTCTTGGATGCTGAGAAATTCTTAACTGATATTCTTCTGGTGCAAGCTCATCTCTCCATTGTTTAAATTGCTTTTCTAAAGCATCCACTGCTTCTTCTACAAGTGAATTACCATATTCATCAATATACGGTGGCATAGACCACTGTTCTGGAATAAATAAACCAGAAAGACCAACAGTACCTTTATCATCCATAAGATCTGTTTCTACCGCATATATATCTTTTGCAGTAGGATTTAGTATCATATCTTTAAGTGGAAGACATTGAGATAAATCCCCTACAGATCCTGCAGCTATAAACATTCCTGTAGTAATAAGACCTGATCTCATTGCTGGTCTCATATACTCATATGTCTGATCCATCTTAGGAGCAATCCCGGCCTCCTCATGAAAAAAGTACTTAACCGGACCCCCTACACCATTTGTAGGATCTTTCTCAAATGACATACCTTGTATAGTTCCTTTAAGACCAACCTCAGTTTTTCTATCTCCCTTTCTTACTTCAATCTTTTGTTGCCACATCATAACCTTATCTGGTGACATTGGTCTATACCAGGCAGTATGTTCATTTAAGAAAGCGGCATACTCTTGTAAAAATTTCCAAGATCCTTTTTCATTTATATAGTCTTTTAGTGATGCACCCATCTTTAATGTAACCCCAGCTTCAAACCATTGTTGATTTATAAACTTACCCATATGATAATATGAAGAAGCAATCTGACGTTTCTTTAAAATAGCTGCATGTTTATAATTTAGTTCTGCTAATAGTTCATACAATGCCATATGATATTGAGCATCTCTAATTTTAGCAAAACCAAACTGTTGAATTTCTTTGTCAAAGATTGGAAGAAAGTTTAACCACATGTAATACTCTCTTGCAACAAACCATATATTATTTCCATCTTTAACTATAATGCCCTTACGGCATTTTGTTTTTTGATCATCCCAGTAATTTATAAAGTCTCGGGATTTAAATGGAGCTGTACAATATACTCCATCTTTTTTGAATTTAACTGATTCCGATATGAATACTTGATTTGTTGTTTCATTAAAGTTATACTTTCCTGGTTCTTTGAATAACTCTCTAATGAAGTTACTGAAGTCTTCTCTGGATTCAAAACTTGTTGTTGTCCATGTTCCATTGTCATAAGTCGGTATGTCTTGATAAATTTCACTCATTACATATCATATGCTAGTCCCTGTCCACCTCTTACTCTACTAGATTGTTCTTCCTGTAAATCTTTATATGCACCTTTAAAAGATTGTCTTATTGCTTCATAGTTTTTAGCTGCTGCAATAAGAGAGTTCATATTACCATCACGACCGTGTGTAATAGGTGTAGTTTCCATATATCTACCCAATCTATCTAGCATAGATGCAATACCTTTGTATGCTCTTGATGTAGGTGTTTCATACATCTTCTGACAAAACTGTAATGCTCTAAATACTGTTTCATCTTCAGTAGAAAACTCTGCTCCAATCTGATCCATAATCATATTCTCTTTTTCCATATCTGGTGTAAAGAAAAAAGGATTTAAATCTGGATTAGGACAGCACATATAAAACAAATACATATATATTTTAAGATAGTCTTCAGGATATTCATCCATAACATCTTTTAATGCTCTCAATGTATAGCAATGTTCTGTTGGAATTACAACACCATTTTGAACATCAAATAGTTTAGTTAGTATCATTTCTTTTTAATTTTATTCTTGTTATCATGAAGATAATGAAAAATTGCAAGCACTTCATCCACAAGGTAAGGTATTGAAATTGGCTTAACTTCTTTTACTATAGGTTCACCATTCTCATCTGTTTTAGTTACAGGATATCCCCACTCATCCTCTTTCTCTATTTCAAAAACTATATGATGAATAAATATTCTTCCAGGTTTTAATTTAGGATTGTGCTTCAGTATAATATACATATATATACTAAGCTGTAATGCATAGTGGTAAAAATTACAATCATCAAGTGAATCTAAAGGAGGATTCATTTTTTCAGACTTACCTTCCCAGTCAACATAAGATTCAGTATCAATCTTTTTATTAGTCTTATAGTCAATGATATTTACTTTACCATTGACTATTTCAACTAAATCTGATTGCCCACAGATACCTGCTGATCTTAAATAGACCATATGTTCTGGATACACGCCTGGTTCTAATTTTTGTGAAGGAGCAACTTTAATACCATTTTGAACTTCTGATGGTTTAAATACAGGTACTGTAACACCTTCTCTTTCCATAGATGCAAATGAACATAAGTCAGCTTCCCTTTGATTATGATACCATGTTCCAAGTGTTAGTGATCTTTCAGATTCATTATTCCAAATCTGTTGAATCAATTTTGGCTCAATACCATACCATTTAGAATTCTTCTTTTTACTTACTTTTTCTGCTATTTTCTTAGCATCAAAAGGTTTTTTAAAATGAGAAACAAGTGTGGTAACACTTATCCAATCAATGTTACTGTCATCAAGACTTCTGTAACTATGATCATCTGCATTAAATACAATCATAATTCTTCTAATTTATCTTCTTCTTCTACCGTAGCAATTGCATCCCATTTACCAAGTGGGCATTCAGAAGCAAGAGATCTAGTTTTAAAATTTAGTGAACATCCACATTCTGCACAACAAGGTTGAGTACCTTTCATAGCACAGTCTTTACCTTTTAAATCTATATGTTCACATTCATCACAAATAGAATATCTTAGTCTAGCTATTTCTTCTACGGTCTCATCTCTAATTATACTATTGGTTATCCCTTCCAGGATCTGTTTCCGGTTTTGCCAAATTAATTTTAGAGTATTTTTCATCTTTAAAAGTTTTTCGTTTTAATAATTCTTGTTCTGCCTTTTTATGAATTTCTGTTAAAAGTTCTAATTTTTCCTCAACATTCTTTTTATTATGATAAGCACCAAAAGTTGATGTGTCATGATTTTTTAAAACTTTTTCATAATGAGGTATTGCTTTCTTTACTTTTTGAATTTTAATAACAAAGTGACCTAAGCCATCTACATTTATTCTTAAGTCACTTAAACTACTTAGTTTTTTTCTTAATGTTTTATAATAATTCTCTACTAAAGTTTCAACTAAATCTTCAGAGACTTCAAACTCTTTTGTTATTTCTTTATATAGACTACTTGCTTTCTTCGGTATCATTTCCTAAAAATTTATAGTCTAATAGTATAGTTCCTTCTGTTTGAACTTTAATATTTGGATTAAGCATAATTACTTTTTTGTTACTTGCATCCTTAATCACAAGTCCATTTTTCTCAGCTTTATTTACACTATTTCTAACAGTTTGAGGTGATTTAAAAATCCAATCTTCTTCAGAAGATGCATCAAGACAAAAATTACTAAGTTCAATTGGTTGATTGAAACTAAGTAAAGTAAGACAGTCAAGATCAGATTCACTCATTGCTATACGGTTAATATAACAATGAGTTAAAATCTGAAACTTTACAATATCCCATTTGGGCATTCTAACCCTTTTCTGAACTTGATTAACAAGTGCCATTAGCCTCTTTTTAATTTCTTGCCTCCAGCTGGTGCTTGTGCTACAGGTTTTGGTGGTGCTGGTACTGGAAGGTCTTCTTCTTCATCTTCTAATGGTGGTTGAGTAGCAGCCATCATAGTTGCATATTGAAGTTGCATGGTTGCTCTTTTATATCTTGCTTCTTCAACTTCAGTAAGTAGTTTTTCATACTTAGCTTGTGCTTCAAGATAGGGAAGAGAGTTTTCATAAAACTGCTTCATTTCATCTCTTCTTGCTTCTAATTGTTCAGGAGTTAATTCCTCATTCATTTGTTGGTTTTCCATGATATATTAATTAAAGTTTACACAAATATACAAGAAAAGTTTAAACAGAAAAGATTTAAATAAAAAAATCCAGGCATACAACATACCTGGATTTCTATATATCTAGAGAAGTAGATAATTATCTATTCTTTATTGTATAATTAAAAACAGTTAAAAGATAGAAATTTCTGGGTATATCAATTTCCAAAGAGAACCAATCAATACCTAAAAGTCTAAATCTAAACATTAGTGATTGCCAATGTCTAAATGTATTCTTCCAATTGTTTCTATATTTCATTACAATAATCTTTTGCGAAATCTTCTATCAATTGCAGTTCCAATATACTTTCCTACTTTTCTTAGAAAGTTACTTTCAGATTCTACAATAACTTCTGTACCTTCTGCAGTTTGTTTTACTTCAACATCTAATTTCTTACCATCTAGTTTGAAGTGTTTTTCTTCAGGTGATGTATGCACTTCAACATCTACTTTTTCTGTGTCTACAGTTACATCAAGTTTATCACCCTCTTTTTTTGCTTTTGCTGTGACTTTTTTAGTTTTTACTTCTACTTCAAAGTCTTCTACTTTTTTCTTTTTTGCCATTTTATTTAATTTAAGTTTTTACAAAGATAATAACATATCAATAAGTTCTTGTTGTGGAAACATGTCACTTTTATCTTTACGAGTATTTGTATGTGTCCACATTCCCTTTACTTTACCATAAAAAGCATTTTCATTCCACTCAAATCCAGCAGCACCTTTCTTTTTAATTTCTTCTACAAGGCCTTTTCTAACATCAATATTATCTCTTTCTGCAATAAACAAAATCCATGATTTTAAAACTGATAATTGTTTATCAGAATATCTATGCCATGTTTTGCTTCCTCTAAATGCTTGTGCTAGTTCAACTATTTGAGTTGGTATTGCTGTAGCCCCCGTATAAGTCTTTCCATTTTTAATAGGTCCAAAGTTACATACCTCAATTCCTACAGAATGAGAATGCATATACTGAGATCCATTTTCTCCTAAATGCCAACCATATGCACCAGTAGGCATACATTGAATTAACTTGCCATCATAGGTTAAATTACCATTAAGTACTGATTGCCCACCTAGTACAAACTCTGTAGCTATTTTACCTCTACTATCTCTACTCCACATATCTACTACAGCATAAGGATTATTACCACCAGCAGTATGATGTAAGAAAAGGAATTCTTTTTTAGTAGGTCCATCTAAGAATTCACCCTTCTTAAGATGATACTGCTCAATAATTAATTCTTCTACCTCAGATGTATTTTCTGAAATATCTGTGGATGCAAGTAATGATGCCCAAGTTTTTGGACCAACTATACCATCAGGTATTAGTCCTGATTCATACTGATAATTTTTTACAGCTTTTTCTGTAATACTACCAAATACTCCATCTACTGCAAGACCGAGCATCTTCTGAAGAGTTTTTACATCTTCTCCCTTACTGCCCTTCTTCAGTGTTTCCATCTTCTATGGTTAATTGTGAGGTTGTTGCAATTGTTGCACTAACAGCAGCTATATATGTAGCTGTTGTAATAACAGCTGCTGGTAAAGTAATTGGAGCAGCTATAATTGCTCCTGCAACTGCTCCTGTAATAATGGCCCACCGTTGTACTCTTTTCCAGAACTTAGGTGTTTTGCCATTCCATCTTTCTTTAATTGTTTTCTCCTTCATGATCTGTTGGTTTTATTGGTTCATCTTTTATATATTTTGATAGACGTTTAAGTATTGGAGAATACTCTGTCCATCCTAATCTTTTAAAATTTTCTAGGTTTGACCAGATTAAATTAATAATTACATAGTTATAAAATGCGTAGTGTAACCACTCATAAATATTAAATGTTATTCCAAATATAGGTTTTATTTCTATATGAGTTGCCATTGCATTTGATATTCCTATCATTAGCATGTATACAAATAACTTAAACCAACCTTTTCCAAATAACTCTGAGTCAAATTTTTTACCTTCTGATTTAGAAGCTTTAAGTCCTGTATAGAACTCAAGTCCAAAAAGAAGTATAATACCTATACCTATAGGAAGAACTATACCAAACACAGCATTAAAATAATAAGCAATCCCTGCAAATAATGCACTTACTCCTGTGCAAGTTCCAGCCAAATGTGGATGAAATGCACTTGTTACAAAATGATCCATATCTCTGTATCCTGCTGAAATTACCAATTTTGTTAATGCTGTTTTCATTTTAAAAATTAACTAACTCATTTTATTTATATATTTCAAGAACAAGTTTTGGAACATCTGAAATAGTATTTAAATCTGAATTTTCAATTGTAAAAATAAAATACATAGTATTACCCAAGTCAATAAAAGTACTTGTATCAGGTGTTTGAGTATAATCAGTTTCACTTTGACTAATAGAATCAGCTCCAATAATATTACTTCCACTAATTGTAAAAAATCTAGAAAAAGAACATGAATTATTTAAGGGAGTTAAAGTACCAGATGTTGCTATTAAGCTACCACCTACAAATGTTGGTACATTATTATAGTATAATCTATAGGTACTTATTCCAGTTGTACCCTGTAAAACATAATGTTTAGCTAAAGTAGTAAACATATCTCCAGGATTTAGTTCAAATTGATTTACCGCTATTATAGCACAATCCGTTTCTACAATTGTACCAGCAACAGGAGTTCCATCTGTTGTTAAAACAATTGGATTTTGTTTTGTTGATAACTGAATTAATGTACTCATACTATATTATAATTTAATTATTATCTACTTATTTCCTCCCAGTCCATTGATGCATAAATGAGTTCAGTATTTGTACTTGCTGAAACAACTAAAGTAAGTTCATAAGGAGTACTTGTAAAAGAGTTTCTTTCAAGCTGAAAACTAAATAATGCTTCTTTTAAAATATCTAAACTAACAGATGCTTGAGCAGAAGATGTTAAAAACCCAGAAGCTAATATTCTTCCTCCAGCAAAACTGGTACCTGTAATATTATATTCAACAGATGAAGCTGCAGATGCGGGAACCCATGCTCCACCAGTAGTTGTTCCACCAGCAATTAATTGCCAATTATATATACCAGTTGCAACTCCCATAATAGATAGTGCTGTTAAAATAACAACTCCATCTAAACGTGTTGTTTTTAGTTTTATACTTACTACTGGATAGTAAGTTCCAGCTACTGCCAAACTTGTAGGTGTAGTAATAGGAGTACCAACAGCTTGTTGGGCACCTCTTAATTCATAACCTCCTTCTGAAATTACAGTAGAACAAACTTGTTTTAATGTCGTTGCTGTTGCTGTTGATCCATTAAGTATCTCATATCTTAATGGTAATGAAGCTGTAGTAATGTAAGTAGAAACAATTAAGTTGGCATGATTAAATCTATGACAAACTATAAAGTTTCCATCTATTATAAACCCTATTCTTACTGTGCCTTCACCTAGCCACTCAATATCCATAAATAGAATCTGAGCTTTAGTAATATCTAAAGTTACTCCAGATGGTCCATTGCCATCCATTGTGTCAGCATTCCAAGAAGCTTGATCTACAACAGTTTCAGTTACAACACCTGTAACCAAACTTCTTTCTACAAAACTTAAAGTATTGTCTCTTAATTCAATATATATACCGTTTTCTGTTCCAAAATAACCTACTCTTTGTCTTAGGTTAGTTTGAGCTGGAGCCATTACAAATGTATTCATGACCAACAAAGACTTACCTGGTTGATAAGAAAACACCTTTGCTGTTTCTCTTATTACTTCAGATCCAGCTGTACCAGTTACATTTAGATTTACTAATCCTTCATTTGCACTAAATACCGCAGTTCCTCCATTTGCAGTATAAGTATTCCATAAACCATTATCATTATATCTATGAGAAGAATCAAATAATGTTAATGGTTGTGCTGTTCTAACTCTACCAAATGCATCTGTAAGCATTGGATTTTGAGCAAGAACATTTCCTCCTCCTGCTATGGAAACTATAGTACCCATAGTTTATGACAACCAAGTAATTAAAAAAGTAGTGCCAGTTGCATCATAACTTACACCCGCAATTAAATTATTAATACCTGCCGGATCAAAGTTAACTGTTGCTCCAGCAGGAAGTGGTTGACCTGCAACCAATCCTGTAGATGATCCAACATTTGCTATAGAAAACCCATAACAATCTGGTATGGAACCAGCTGCAGTCTCACTTAGTATATTAGCATTACGTACTTGTGGAGTTAACTGTCCTATTCCATCACAAATACAGTCTAATCCTTTAAGTACTTTATATTGCCAAGGCCAGTTGTTTCCCTGTAGGCCACTGTTCCTTAAGTCTCCTATACTATTTGACATGTCTTAAGTTTTATTTAACGATCTTTACAATCAAATCTGTACCAGATAGAGTAACATAAAATTCTCCAGGTAATAAACCTGCGGCTACTGCTGCTGCATTGTTTGCATAAACTTTAGTTGCTGTCATAGCACCAAAGTCACGTAAGAATTTATGTACTGATCTGTTTTGATACTGATACATCTGAGTAAGTTTAGAAGAGTACTCAGGCATTGTAGATTGTGCATTATCTACATTTTCGTATTCTGGATAAGTTGCCATAATAAATATAATTTATAAATTAATATACAGTATAATATACAAAAAATAATTCAGATAACAAATTATTTAATCTATAATATCTTCAATTTCTAAAACATCAGAAATAATATAAGTAACTTCTGCAAGCATATGTAGATTTTCTTCTTCTATACTTATAATATTTTCTACCTTATTGTCTACAATTATTGCTACTCTTATCATTAGAAATATGTTACAATTATACAATAACCACCACCTCCGGTACCACCTGCTCCTGATACTGCACCATTAGTAGAAGCTCCTCCTCCACCTGCTCCTGCACATAGTCCACCATTACCACCTCTCCCACCAGCTACTGTTCCTGCTGTATCACCTGAAGCACCACCTGCTCCACCAGAAGATAATATAGGAAAATTTGCATCTGTTAATGAAAAAGTACCATTTGAACCAGCAGCTCCTGCTGCTACTCCACCTGATGTAGTATAGAACAATGTAGCTAAATCCATTTTTCTATTTTGAATGGAAGAACCTGAGTATCTTACATTTGCTGTATCTATTCCACCACCATATACTCCACCGGTAATTGGTCTAACATTAATAACACTTGTTGTAGTAAAAGCATTTGCAGTTGTAGTCCCAGTACCATATGTATTAAAACCATATACTCCATAAATCAATTGGGCTGCTGATGTTCCAGTACCAGATGCATTACCAGTTCCACCAAAACCACCACCTCCTCCAGGAGCTATTAATCTTGCTGTAGCTGCTGTTCCTATTCCTCCAACATATGATGCCCCACCAGGACTACCGTTAGTTCCATTTGTATTATCTACAGTAACACCATTTGCACCATTACCACCAGTTCCTATCCAAATGTTTTCTGTAGCAGATAATATAGAGGCATCTACTTTAGTAATTATAACAGATCCTGTAGCTGCCCCACCACCTCCATATCTTCCTGTTGTAGCTGCTCCTCTTCTACCAGCACCACCACCACCTCCTGCACCAAATAAAAATATTTCTACTTGTTTTGCTCCAACTGGTTTAGTCCAAACACCACTTGATAAAAATGTTTGAATATCAATAACTGCTGCTCCTCCAGAGGCATAATTAGGAATATTCAAAGTAGAACCTGTAAGTGTAGCTGCACCTGATGTACCTGTAGTAGTCAAACTAAGTGTTGGTTGATAGGTACTAGCTGCTGCTGCAGAAGTTAGATAGGGTGTTAATGCTGAAGAATCAATATATCCAGCTGGATTACTGCTATCATAAGGTAGATAACCTAAAGCACTAGTGACCATTGATCCTGATATAGCATTTAAGTAACCTGCTGGGTTACTAGAATCATATGGGGTATACCCAAGTGCTGTTGTAATATCTAAACTTGTTATACCTGAGATATATCCATTAGGATTTGTAAGTGGATAGAAGTACATGTTATAGGTAGAAATACCTAAGTTCCAATCTACTCCTGGATTGGGATAAGTGCCATAAAGGTCCCCGCCTGCAGGTCCTGTAGGAGATCCACCCCCACCACCTGTGGTTTTTGGTTTACCATCTGGACCTGTAACTTCTAATCCATTACCAAATATATTACCGTCTTTATCAACTATCTGCATAATCAAATCCGTATGTGTAGTATGATGTGCCTGGTATATCTGAATAAGCTATAAGTCTATCTCCTTCTTTAAGGGCATATGTTGCTGAGTCAGTAACAGAGTCACCGGCATCTAATGTAAGTGAATATAATATCTTTGAACTTGCTGTTGCAGCATCATATCTTTCAAGAGTAAGCACATAAGCTAATGGATTATAAAACTTTAATTGTAAAATTTTAGTAGATGATACGGAGCTAAGTGATCCAGTATATAATACTGTCCCAGTAACATCAACTTCTCCTTGTTCTATAATTTCTGCCATAATATAATATACAAAAAAATCCCCAGTTGTGCAACCGGGGATCTGCCTGTGTGTATTAACCCTTGGAGTGGAGAGATACAGGCTATAGTAGTAGACCCATTATAAATGCAATCACTATTGCTATTATAATACAAGTATCGGCAATAGTTCTTCCATAAGGATCATCATGCCAAACATTATGCATTTTATTATATATGGGTTTATTTAATGTTCTTGCTAAAAAGAACATAAGTATAATTATAAATAAACCTAGTATAAATATCATTAGTTTCATAATTTATCAATTCTTCTTTGTAAATATACTAAAGCTTTTTGTAAGTCTTCTTTTTTGTTAGAAGTTTTTTTACCAGCTCGTGCTAAGTACTTTATAACATTTCCTAGATAAAAGTCTTGATCTAAACTCCAGGCTTCCAATACATTGAATACTTCATAAGTATTGTCTTTACCTCCATAGTAGTCAGGTCTAGGTTCTTTATCAAGATTTACAACTCTTTTACTCCAGTCTATTTCTGATACTGTAGGGCAGGGATTGCTAAAATCTCTTTTATACACATCCTTAACCATTTCATTGTAGGGAGTATATGGGTTAAAGTTTTTATCTGCCATAATTACCAAATAATAACTACATCTCCCTCATTAAGAACAAGCTTAACTTCTCCGTCAATATCAATTCTTTCTACAGTTTCCATGTTAAGAGCTGATGTACGGACATATACTTTATCACCTTCTTTAACTTCCTCTACTCTATCACCTACTGCATATACTGTAAGTTTGCTCCACATTTTCATAGCTTCTTGCATAATGATATCTTCATCTTTTGCACTTAATTGAATTGCAGATTCTTTCCTTTTAGGAACATCTAGTAAAATAGTTCTTCCTCTTAATTGTTTAAATGGTTTACTCATATTGTTGGTTTTATTTATTATGCATCGTATCTCTGAGAATTTGACTCAGAAATTTTTTCTCTTTTTTCTGATCTGATTTCAGAGTCAGATAGTAAAGACAATTTAATTTGTTCTATCAAACCTACTAAACCAAAATTACCATAAGCTTTTTCATTTATGTGTACTTCCATTCCCTCTTCGGTTTCTACTATAGATAACATTATTGATTTCTCGGCCATGTTTAATTGTTTAATTAGTTCATCATATATCATGCGGGCTTCTAAGTTAGATCCTGTTTTCTTTGTAACAAGCAACCACAACTTTTTTTCCGCTAATGTCATCTTTCTTTAAACAACATACATTTGATATGGAACAAATATAAAAACTTTTTTTGTTTAAACTAAAAACCCTAGAAAAAAATTCTAGGGCTTTAGCAAATTTTAAACCTTGTTTTATGAAACACAATGCAAATATAATAAATTACTCATTATCATAGAACATTCTTTCTGAATCTTCTGTGTGCCATTTGTCAAATCCTTCACAGTTATAGTAATCTTTATTAACCAAGTAATCTGGTCTTTCGGGAAATGGTTTAGTTACAAAGCTTGGTTCAGACCACTTGATTCTATTGTTTGGTTGAAGAGCTATTTGCCCGTTGTCAAGTAAAATAATATGATGACTCTTATGCTCTAATGCATCTTCAGCTAAAGATAAATCTGTATTAAAGTCATTTGACCCCCAGTTTATTGTTGCATAGTAACTACCTGGGTAGAACTTGTGATCTTTCATATACACTTCTACTGGTGCATCGTACAAATATGATAGATGTAACAAAGTAAAGTTATAAGAGAAACAATTCCATATCTGTAGAAAGTGAAATGGTAGATCTGGATCTGGTAACTCAGGCTTAGTTAGTAGAGCATGGCTTGGTAGTTTATCTCTAAGTACACCATTCTCTAACAATACCTGGAACAATGCTGCTTGTCCCGGCATACATCTAACAGATATTACTACCCCCGGGGTAAATTCTCCATGACCTTTGGTATGCTGGTACATGTACTCATTCCT
>Ga0181363_1000190_pt1 | contig 18696 bp, 7 predicted proteins | sample Fa13NDMLBSN_FD_130109 | JGI IMG/M metagenome (GOLD analysis project Ga0181363, IMG submission 130109) | Freshwater viral communities from Lake Michigan, USA - Fa13.ND.MLB.S.N | ecosystem: Environmental > Aquatic > Freshwater > Lake | place: USA: Michigan | collected 2013-09-23
GGCACCAAAATTGCCGCGCAATATGGGGCTGCAACGGCAATCCAAATAGCAACCAATCAATGGTTGTTGGTTGGGAATTTGACGACATGATTCAGTTTGGAATTACCGCCAGTTCTCTGCCATCTGGCGTGCCGGGGGCCGTATTTGCCGTTGGCGATGACAGCGTAAAAGCTAGAGCTTGGTATTGGGCGGGGTCATTTTTTGGTGCCAAATACACTGACCCGTTTACTACGTCGTTAAAAGATTCGTATTCAATTGACATAACCCCTTCCAATGACAATGTAGTTATTGGTATGCAGTATGCCAATTTTTTAATTGCATTTCCTTTTAATTTATCCACGGGGTGGGGGGCCAAATATGCAGATCCTGCAACATTGCCATCCCTTGGTGCAACACGTATAAAATTTAATCCAAGCGCATCTGCGGTGGCAGTGACGGGCGCGCAGGTCCCCAAAGTCTGGGCATGGTCTGGTAGCGGATTTGGCTCCCAATTTAGCGATCCTAGTTCATTAGGCCTTATAGACAACACGCAAGATGTAGCATTTTCCCCTGCCAATGATGCAATAGTAGCGGTGGGAACGTCGTCATCATCTTCATACATTGCGGCATGGGCGTGGTCGGGCAGTGGATTTGGCGCAATCAAATCAAATCCGTCAAGCCCGCCAACGGCCCTTACGCGATCCGTTGCGTTTGTAAATGATGGCAGCGCGGTGGCCGTTGGATTTGACGCATCACCGTTCATTCATGTGTACGCATGGTCCGGCGGCGCTTTTGGCGCAAAGTTTTCCAATCCTTCAACGTTGCTGACATCAGCGCCAATGGCAATTGAATTTAACCCAGCTCGCACGGCGGTGGCAGTTGGACAAATTGCATCTCCCTACTTGGGCGCGTATGCGTGGTCTGTCAGTGGATTTGGCGCAAAATATGCCAATCCGTCTAATGTTCCGACAGACTATGTTCGCAGCATATCGTTCAACTCTACAGGCGAGTGGCTGGCAACAAGTAATTCGTCTACCAATTATTTGACCGTGTATCAGTTTTCTGCCGCAACAGGATTTGGAGGCGTTAGACGTCCGCCCCTTGCGCAACAAGTATTAACCAGAGGAACGGTATTTACCAAGTGAGGACATAATGACCAAAGTTGAAATGTTGACGCAAGCGAAAACCATGCGCGAACAGGAAATTTTTGAATATCAAATTAATATTGACAACTTCAAAATTGCATTACAAAACATAGCTGCGATGCCTGCCGAAGAACGTCAAAGCGTCAGCGAGTTTGAGGCGCAGCTTTCTAAACTTTTAAACGACAATTTGCGCGAACAGAAAAAGGCGCAAATTATGCTTGACGCGATTAATGCGCAATTGTAAGAACGGCTATGACGCTTAAGAAACTTGTCCTCAAGCCCGGCGTCAACCGGGAGAACACGCGGTATACCATGGAGCAAGGTTGGTATACCAGCGATAAGGTACGGTTTCGTCAAGGTACGCCCGAAAAGATTGGCGGGTGGACCCGATTGTCGCAGTATGAGTATCTTGGGATCTGTCGGGCGCTGTTTTCTTGGGCGGCGCTGGATTCCAATGTGTGGACAGCGGTTGGCACCAACCTTAAGTTTTACGTAACGCTGGGTACGCAATACTATGACATCACGCCCATCAGGTCGACGACCCCAGCTGGCGCGGTCACGTTTTCTGCGGTAACGGTTTCTCCGTATAGCTCAACCATTACCGTCACGGACGTTGCGCATGGCGCATTGATCAATGACTTTGTGACATACAGCGGCGTTGCCGTGGGCGGCCTGGGTGGCAACATTACGCAGGCTGTGCTTGAGCAGGAATACCAAGTAGCACAAGTCATTGACCAAGATACATACACCATTATTGCCAAAGACCCGACCACAGGTTTGCCGGTTACGTCCAACGCTTCAGATACCGGGAATGGTGGAGCGACGGTAATAGCCGCGTATCAAATTAACACTGGGAGCGCGATTGCGACCGTGCCTAGCCCAGGGCCGTCAGCGTCTTGGGGTTTGGGTAGCTGGGGTTCAGGCCCGTGGGGCGGTGGCGCTAACGTTGTGTTGCCGTTGCGCGTATGGAGCGAAGGCAACTTTGGCGAAGACCTAATCTTTGGGCCGCGCGGCGGAGGCATGTACTACTGGGACACAAGTCTTGGTACGAATGTGCGAGCGGTTGCGCTGGATGGGATTCTAGGCGCCACCGATGTGCCGACTGTTCAAAACTTCATTCTGATCTCAGACATTTATCGGTTTGTGTTTGCGTTTGGCTGTAATGACTACGGCTCTTCTACACAAGATCCGATGTTAATTCGATGGTCAGATCAAGAGGATTCAATTAATTGGTCGCCGTCGGCTACTACGCAGGCTGGAAGTCTCCCGTTGTCTCGCGGATCAGAGATCATCACAGCCATCCAGTCACGGCAAGAGATTGTGGTATGGACGGATACTGCGGTCTATTCATTGCAATATTTGGGCGCTCCCGAAGTGTGGGGAGCTCAGCTTCTAGGCGACAATATTTCTATCGCTGGCCAGAATGCGGTAGCTTTTTCCAATGGCGTTGCATTTTGGATGGGCGTAGACAAGTTCTACCGGTATGACGGTCGAGTTCAAACATTGCGATGCGACCTCCGGCAGCATGTGTTTGGCGACATCAATTTGTTGCAGTTGGGGCAGGTATGCTCAGGGACCAACGAAGGCTTTAACGAAGTTTGGTGGTTCTATTGCTCTGCAAATTCCACTGTTGTAGACCGGTACGTGGTGTATAACTATTTAGAAGACATTTGGTACTACGGGTCACTTGGTCGCACCGCGTGGATTGATTCTGGGCTGAGGCCGTATCCGTTGGCCGCAACGTATAGCAACAATCTTGTCGAGCATGAATACGGTGTTGATGACAATCAAACGGACGTGACTTTGCCGATTGTTGCAACGATTGAGTCGGCTGAATTTGACTTGGATGACGGTGACAAGTTCATGTTCATTCGCCGGGTTCTGCCAGATATTACGTTCCGTGGATCGACGGCGAATAACCCATCTGGGGAGTTGTCACTGATTCCCATGCAGAACTCCGGTTCGGGCTATAACAATCCGCGTTCGGTTGGCGGGTCAAGTAATGCTGGCGTGGTGCGTAGCGCTACAGTTCCGATTGAGCAGTTTACTGGTCAGGTCTATATTCGGGTTCGTGGGCGACAGGTTATTGTGAAGTTTGAGTCGTCGGATGTTGGCGTAGCATGGCAGCTTGGTTCGATGAGGCTTGACATGCAGCCTGACGGGAAGCGAGCATGACGCTGATTGTCACGACAGACTATGAGCTGCAAAAGATAGCTCCGCCCGCCCTGCCGCAAGCCACCCCGATTTATTCCCAGGCGTATCAGGATCAGTTCAATAATGTTCTGCGTCTGTACTTCAACCGACTAAACAACATTCTGAGCCAGCTCATGGCAATTGACACGTCTATTCCGATTTCCTTCCCACCGACCGCACTGGATGCGTTTGGCCGGCAGCGTGTTAGTCAGCCATATACGCTCTTCGATAGCCAAAACCGATATGCCGCTGACAACCAATTTGACGTGGCGGTAACGGGCACCGGTCTTACCACTTTCCTGCCTAACGAAGCGGCCGTAAAGATAGAGGTTACGGGGGCCGGCGCTGGGTCGGTAGTGCGGCAGAGCTATCGTTCGTTCCCGTATCAGCCCGGCAAGGGGCTGTTGGTGTTGGCAACATTTGTGATGGATGGAAGCCAAAACCTAAATTTGACGCAGCGGGTCGGTTACTACAACGCACAAAATGGCGTCTTCTTCCAGCGCATTGATGGCACGTATTCGTTTGTCCTACGTTCGTATGTAACCGGATCGGTGTCAGATGCGCGGACGGTTAACCAATCTAGTTGGAACGGCGACAAGTTGGACGGTACAGGGCCGTCAGGGTTAACCCTAGATCCCAGCAAAGCTCAAATATTGTGGATGGATTTTGAGTGGCTGGGTGTTGGCTCGGTGCGCTGCGGCTTCATCATTGACGGTCAGTACATTGTTTGCCATACGTTTGAGAATGCCAACGTCATTACCAACGTGTACATGACGACTGCAATATTGCCTGTGCGGTACGAGATTGTCAGTACGGCGGCGGTTGCTGCGTCCATGAAAGCGATCTGTTGTTCGGTGGTGTCAGAGGGCGGCTTTGAGCAAACGTCGATTGATCATGTTGCGCGGCGAACGACAATCTTAGGCACAATAAGCACGACGTTCCTGCCGTTGGTGTCGATTCGTTTAGCTGCCGGTAGACTGGGTGCGGTGGTGCTGCCAAATCGTGTTCAGATGCTCCCCACCACAAACCAAAACTATGAGATTGCGTTGGTCAAAAATCCAACATTGACGAGCGCATCTTGGGTGGCGGTGCCAACAGACTCCAATGTTGAGTACGATGTATCTGCGACAGCAATGACAGGCGGCAGCATTGTTCAAACCGATTACGTTACGGCATCAGGATCTGGTGGCGTTGGCAATACAAGCGAGCCTACCGGTTATAACTGGGACTTGCAGTTAGGGGCTAGCATTGCTGGAGTGAGCGACATATACACGTTGGGAGTTCGCGTGGTGTCTGGGGCTACAACTGGCGACGCTGTTGGGTCGCTTTCGTTCTACGACTTGACGCAATAAATCATGCTTTATCAAGGCTACACGCTGGACCCCAATGTTGTTGAAAAGCTCCAACAACAGATAACGAATCAGCGAAACAACGTTTCGTTTGCTGATGGCAAGACGCTTGGCAATTATTGGACTGGCGGTGTTGATCGTGACTGGGCCACGGAAGAGATGGCAAAGATGCTGGCGTCTAGCGGCGTTACCAGCATTGATCAGGTTGGTTTGGTCAAGAAGGCATCTCCGCATTACGGCATTTCAGTACAGCCTATATATCAAAATCCGGCTGAATACCGCGTGGTTGGCCACGCATATACCGGTGATTCGGGAAATCTGGAGCCCATTTACGAATACGTATCGCCATCTGGGCCTATTGTTAAATATGTGGCTCAGATTACCAACCCTACTTATGATGAAAACGGTTATGTCACCAATGCCGGAGAAGCTGTAGAGCTTACGCCTCAAGAGTTAGCCACTATCCCCAGCCACGAACTTGCACGCATTCAATCTGGACAAGGCACTTATGTTTCTAGCGTAACGCGCTATGTTGATGCGGTAGGTAACAAGACCACCGGACAGCCCTTGCTGCCCTGGGATCATGCTCGCGGCGGTCTTAATGACACCACGTGGGGGTCTACCACTGCCGGCAAGGACAACTCGTATTTCAAAGTAGCGTTTGATCAGAACACGGGATTGCCGCTGTTTTATACGGCTCCCAAAGAAAAGGGTGACGCCTTTTCCCAGTTTACGTCGATGCTTAAGCAGGCTGCGCCTGCGCTAAGTATTGCAATGATGGCGGTTCCTGGGGTTGGCCAAGCGCTTGGATCAACATTGCTTGGCGCTGTGGGCGCCACGGAATTGGCAGCTAATGCGGCAATTGCAGCGGCTGTAGGCAATGCTGTTGTAACAACAGTTTTGACCGGCAGCCCAAAGGCGGGCATCAATAGCGCGATTGGGTCGTATGTTGGACAGGGAATTGCATCGCAGCTAGGTGACCTTGCAACCAGCGCCGCCGGCAAACAACTCGTTGAGTCCATGTCGTCTGCGGCTACGCGCTCGTTGATTACGGGGCGCAACTCCGGCGAAATTTTGCAAGACACTATTGCTGCTGGCATCGGTAGTGCTGGCCGTCTGTTGTTGGAGTCATCCCCGTGGGGCAGCACATCTGGCCTGTCCAATGAAACCAAGGCCGCGCTTAGCACGGCAGTGTCCACGGCGTTGCAAGGCGAAGGCAATCTTTCAGAAAAGCTTTCCAAGGCCGCACAAGAGGGGGCGATTACTTACGGGTTATCCCAGCTCAATACTGGCGGAATAACCATATCGCCAACCACGCAAAACATTCTTAACAAAACTCTTGGGGCAGCCCTGTCGGGCAAGCCCATTACTCCAGCGCTTGTAAGCGCGGCAGTGTCAAGTGTTAACACTGAGCTGAACGGTGTTTTAAGTAAAAAAGCGGAATTAGAAAAACACATTACCAGTGGCGCTGCGCAACACATAATTAACACCGCCATGAATAGCGCGTCGGCATTCTGGACCGGTGAGTTTGATTCGGTTAATACGTATCTTAATCAAGCAATTGCAGTAGCCAATCAGATTTCACAAACCGTAGCGCGTGTCCAGGGTGTTGATGTCAATCGTGCGGATCGCGTGCAGGTAACAAATCTGCTAAATCAATCTGATCCGCTTCGTGCAACGTACAATTATGCGGTTAACAACGATCCAAGCTTTGTAACGAATGCAGCTAAGCGTTTTGATGCGGACGCAGCAGCCGGCAGGTCTCCTGATTACGGCGCCATGGATCTGCTTATCAAAGATTTGAGCAGGTACGATGAAGTTAAGAGGCTCAATCCAGATTTTAACGCTGATGATTACAAAGCCATCAATCAGTTAAGCGTCAATAATCCATACGAACACTACCTTACGACCGGTCGCAAAGAGGGTTTGATTGGCAGCAAGATCGAAAACACATGGCGTACATCATTAGAGAAGTCCCGGTTGGTTGGCGAGGCCGCCCAATTAATAGGCGTCGGCGTTAACGAACTGTCGCCAGAAACTCGACAAGCGCTTAGCACGGCGATTGACCAAAAATTTGCCGATCCGCGCGATTTCAAAGAGATGGCAGAAACATCTCTGCGTAATTGGGATGATGTTGCTGGCTTGAAGCTAGCCCCTGCTCGTCTGGCCACGCTGAAGTCCGGCGAAGGAATGCGCATTGAGGTGCGCGGCGCTCGATGGGCGATAGACAGCTTTGAGTATGGGGAAAGCGGGCCGGACGGCAAACCAATTATTAAAGATCGCAACCCGGCGGATGTGCAAAAAGAGGTTGATGCCGCCAACCAAGAACTTAAGAACGTTTTTGGAACGGAGTTTGCAAAGCAATATCGTATTGGCACCACGGCAGATATAGCAGCCGGCAATGGGCGATGGATTCAGCGCACAGCGGTTAACCCAGACGACCAAAAATCAACTTCGTATATTGTTGCGGTGGTGCCAAACGAAGAGTTTGAGGCTATCCCGCAAGACAATCTTGCTCGGATTGATGCTCTGGTCAATGCGCCGGCATCGTACTTTGATGGCGATGAACAGTTACGCGATTACTTCAAAGGCATCGTTGACAAAGCCAAGGGCGCTGCGCTTAAGACGCCTGCGGTGCAATTATTGCAATTTGCTGGCAACGCAATTGAAACCATGGTTCCTGACACCGCCAAAGGTGTCGGCATGAAGGCCGTGGCCAATGTCATTCAGTCATTTAATGGGCTGGTGACGATGGCGGGCATCAATCCAACGTCAACGCCAGTCGGGAAGTTTGCTGAAGAGTTAATGAAACTGGGCGAAGCAAAAACATCGGAGCAATATCGCGCCGCTGTTGATGCGATGAACAAGAACTATGCCGGCGCGCAAGGCGCGGGGGGCGCGGCTAAAGCAATTTGGGGCAACGTTAAAAACTATCCAATAGAATTCCTGTCAGAAGTTGTCATCTCTGAAGGGCTTCAGGAATTCGTGCCGCTGCTAATTGGCGGAGGCGCGACAGTAGCGGCCCGTGGTTTGGCGCTTGCCCGTGGCATGGGAACCAAGTTGGCCCAACAGATGGGCGCCCGTGCAGGTCTGGCCGCCGGTGCTATTTCCGATATAGCTGAAAGCGTAGGCGGGTCTGCGGGTAATGCGTTTGAAGAAGCTTATGACATTGCCAAAAACAAAATGGGCAAGTCAGAGGCTGAGGCTACCGAAATTGCGTTAGGAGTTGCCGCGCGATCCGGCATGGTTTCAGGGGTTGTTACTGGACTGTCTTTGGGTCTTGGCGGCGGGGCTTTAGAAAAGGCGTTGTTGGGCACGTCTGGCAAAGGTAACTTAGCTTCGGCGATTGACGAGATTGGCAGCCGCATGAAAGATGGCGTCAAAATTGTCGGCAAAGAAGGTCTGTCAGAAGGCATTGAAGAGGGTCTAACTGGCGCCTATACCGAAAGCCAGTTGTATCAACTTGATCCAACCCGAGATGTGGGCGCAAATATTGCCACATCGGCGTTGCTTGGTGCAATTGCGGGAGGCGGTATAGCGGGGGGTGCATATGCGGGCAGCACTAGCCGAGATGTAATTGCAAATGTGTTATCGGCCAACCCACAGGTGCAGCAGACCATCCAAAGCGCGCCCAATATTGCTGAGGCGCAAAAGGCGTTAGGAGATCTTGGCATCTCGAATGCTGCTGTTCAAACGGATCTGTTGAATAACAAGTTTGATGGGCAGATTGTTAGTTCTAACGAAGCGTATTCGGCCCTGCGTAATAACACAGGGTATAACCCAACAGATGCAGATGTTGCGGCGCTGTCAGGCGTTCGCTCGGAGTCCAACCTACAGAACGATGCGCTTCAGTATATTGACCCGCGCATGGTTGATGAGGCGGAAGTGCGCCAAGCCATGCAAGCGCTTGGATATTCAGCACCTACTGAACAAGAGGTTGCGCAATATTTGGGGCAGCGTGATGAGGCAAGCACATTAGGCGATGTAACCCGTACGTTCGACCCCCAGGCTGTGGACGCAGGCGAAGCCGAAGCGGCGCTGCGTGTTGCCGGTTATACGCCTACGCAACAAGATATTGCGTCTTTTGTTGGCGCCAAACCAGAAGCGGAATTGGCCGGAGACGTTCAACGCTTTGTTGATCCTCGCCAAGTGACCGAAGCTGAAGTTCGCAAAGCGTTTGAGGATCTTGGGTACGCACCAACCAAAGAAGAAATAGCGCAATACGTTCGCGCTCCTGGGGCTACGGTTTCGCAAACAGATATTGAAAAACAAATCGGCGCATATGCCGATCCAATGGCGGTTGACAAAGTCGAAGCCAAAGCCGCCCTAGAAGCGGCTGGGTTAAAGAACCCAACCGACGAAGAAATCAACCGTCTGGTTGGCCAGTATCCGGAAGCCGATCTTGCAGGCAAAACAAAGGACCTTTCAGACACACTGCAAATTGAACGCGTTGCTAAAGATATTGCAGATGTTCAGGCCAAGATTGGCGCGCCCAATACAGTACCTACTGCTGATGATGTTCTGCGCGCGCAACGGATAGCCGTTGGCATGGTGCCCGGTGTTGGTAGGACATCTGACGCGCCTGGGTTTGATAAAAATTACGACGTTACTGGCGACGGCAGGATTACTTCGGCGGATGCGCTCAAACTTTACAAGATGTCCAAAGGCATGGACGTCGGTCCGTTGCCTGAAGGCCTGAAGTGGGAGGCGCCGACCGGTCTGTACAAGCGCATGTTTGACGTTGAGGCGGCGGTCAAGAACATCCAGTTCCCAGACACGCTTAGCGAGGAAGACGTACGCAATATTGTTGACGATGCGTTTGATAAGAACCCAGGTCTTACCGAATCGGATGTAACGCGGGTCGTTAATGATGCGCTTACGAAGCTTCCTGCCGCACCAACAAAGCAAGATGTTCTTGAGGCTGTCAATGAAGGTATAGGCGCGCGGTCTGTAGCCGACGATCCAAGTACGCCGGAGAACGAAGCAAAAGAAGCAACGGGTCTGTACCGGGATATTGAGCGGCTAGAGTTTGCGCTAAACAATATTGAGTTCCCGCCGTCTCTGACAGAAGAACAGGTAAGGGAGATTGTTCAGGGCGCATTTGATGCCAATCCTGGGTTAAGCGATCAAGACGTAACCAATGCAATTGACGCGGCCCTGGATAAGCTTCCTGCTGCGCCAACGCTTGCAGAAATTAATACAGCTGTTGCTGGTCAAATTGGCGCTCGCTCGGTCAAGGACGATCCGTCAACTCCCCAGGATGAGTCTAAAGAAGCCACCGGGATCTATCGAGAAATCGAGCGGATTGAGCAGGCGATTGAAGGGATCGAGATCCCGCCGAGCCTAACCGAGCAGCAGGTTAAAGACATTGTTGCTGGGGTGTTTGAAGAGAACCCCGGCCTTTCGCCAGAAGATGTCAAAGGGATTGTCAACACTGCCCTCGATGCGCTGCCGGTGGCGCCTACGCTTGCTGAGATCTCGCAAGAAGTAGACGGCATTGTTGGTGCTCCGTCAGTCAAGGACGACCCGACCACGCCGGAGAATGAAGCGCGCGAAGCCACCGGCGTGTATCGGGCAATTGAAGCCACGGCTGCTGGCGTAGAGACCAGACTGGGCGCTGCAATTGCAGACGCCAAAGCTGCGGGCCTAGAAGGCGACGCTGCGCTGGATGCGGCTATTAAGAAAGTGGCGTCTCAACTTGGCACGAGCGAAACAACATTGCTCGCCAAGATTGGCAAGACGGCGGAAGATCTATCTAAAGACTTTGCCGCACAACTCGAAACAGTCACTGGGCAGATTACGACTGTTGAGCAAGCGATTGGAAAGCCGGCATCTGTAGACGCCCAGGGCAACAAGATTCCGGCGACAGGCATATACGCTGAGATTGCCAAGAATGAAGCCGCTGGGATGACGCGCGATGCGGCTACCCAGAAGGCTATCGCTGATTTGTCCAAGCAGCTTGGCGCTTCGGAAACGGCAGTCAAAGCAGCGCTTACTGCCACCGAAACCGCACTAGGTGGCCGCATCACAACAGTCGAGCAAGCTATCGGAGCGCCGGCTTCTGTTGATGCAAATGGCAATCCCGTTCCTGCTACCGGCATCTTTGCTGAGATAGCCAAGAACGAAGCGGCGGGGATGTCCCGTGATGCTGCTACGCAGAAAGCAATCACCGACTTGTCGGGCCAGTTAGGAGTTGCCCAAGAAACAATATTGGGCGAACTGTCTAAGGCCGAGACAAGGTTTGGAACTGCTCTAGCGGGCGTTCAAACCGCCGTTACCGGCCAGATTGCTGCTGCGCAGAACCAGATCATGGAGCGCATGGCAGTCTACGAGCAGGCTGGAATAGATCGTGATACGGCGCTGAATCTGGCTATTCAAGACGTATCGAGCAAGCTTGGCGGGCAGATTACCGGTCTTGAGCAGTTGGTTGGCAAGCCGACCACGATGGCCACGCAAGGCGACATTGATGCAATAAATCAAATGATCGCCGGCACCAAGCCGATGGATCTGAGTTATGACATCACGGGTGACAAGACCGTTGATGCCAAAGACATCGATGCGTTGCAGCGCTGGCTGGCCGCTACAGATACAGAGCAATTCCCGCCTGGAACGCAGCCGCCCCTGCCAGAAGGTATTGAACTTGGCAAAGGGTCGCGCTGGGCGCCGACTGGTTTGTATAGCGGGCTTGCAGATGCAACAAGGGCTCAGCAGGCTACTGCCAAAGCACAGACTGAACAGGTATTGCGTGGGCAGCGTCAAGCCAACGTTATGCAAATGCTTGGTTTGATTGGACAAGAGCCGGCCGGCGGTGCTCAGCAGGTGACAGTAAAAGCCCCTGATCCAGCGAAAATTGGGTACATTTACGACTGGAGCAGCATCTTCGCAAATCCCCAGCAACAGCAAATGTTTGCGTCCCCGTTTGCCGAAGGCGGCGAAGTAGCGGATACAGACGAGTTAATCGCTATTCTTCGAGGTTCCAATGGATGACGAACTGAATCCGTACGTCGATAATTCGGGCGACGACCTACCTGCCGTGGATGATTACAGCGACGGCTATTACAATGACCCATACGGCTCTTGGGATATATCTGGAATCCCTGAGTCTGATATTGAAGCGTTAATGAATTTGGGTGGCACGCCAGAGCAACAGGCGGCGACCAAAAATACTTTGGGCGAGCTGGTATCGAAAGCCGGCACAGGTATTTTGTCTTTGTTTAAGAAAGGCGGAACAGGCGCAGACAAAGACAACATCGACTGGTCCAAGGTTGCTACAGTTGGCGGCGGTGTGCTTGGCCTGTATAAGGCTTTGAGCAGTCAAAGCGGTGGCGGCGCCGGGCAGCCTGCGACATACCAAGGCGGAATTCCCAAGTACGAAGCGATTCGCGCGCAGGTTCAAGGCACGTACGATCCGACCCGGCGCCCCGGCAGTGGCGGCCAGCGTTACTTCTCAGACGTTCAATACGCCAAAGAAGCGGACGCTGCGGCTGCGCGTGAAGCCGTTCTTCAGCAGGCTCGCGAACTGGAAAAAAGCAATATTGCAAATCCAGCGTCAGAGCGCCGCGAGAAACCTGTCGAAGCTGCGGCAGGCGGATTGATGAGTGGCCGATACTTGCGTGGCGGCACTGATGGCATGGCCGACAAGATCTCGGCGTCCATTGAAAACAAGCAGCCGGCCAAGCTAAGTCACGGGGAGTTTGTGATTCCTGCTGATGTCGTAAGCCACTTGGGCAATGGCAATTCCGAGGCTGGCGCCAAGCGTCTATACGACATGATGGAAAAGGTTCGCCGGGCAAGGACGGGAACGCCCAAGCAAGGCAGGCAAATCAATCCCAACAAATACATCCCAGGGTGAATTAATCATGGCAACAGCTACCGGCGGTGAAGCTGGAAAATTAACGGGCGGCGCAGAGTCGCTGTCCAACTGGGCGGGGCCGTATGTCACGGAGATGCTAGGCCGTGGTCAGGCGCTGGCTAATCAGCCTTATGTTGGGTACACCGGGCCGCTTACGGCTGGTCCGTCTGAACTACAACAGAAAGCTTTCTCCGGGGTGGCCGGTCTAACCATACCGACTGGCGATCAAATGTCGTATACGCCGCAGACGTTTACGGCAGCTGCGGCGCAACAGTACATGAGCCCGTACTTGCAGGGCGCACTGAACCCGCAGTTAGAAGAGGCCCGTCGTCAGGCGTTGATCTCCCAGACGCAGATGGCAGGCAAGTATGGTCGTGCTGGTGCGTTTGGCGGAGCGCGGCAAGCGATTGCAGAAAGCGAACTTAATCGTGGCCTGATGTCCAATCTCGCAAACATTACTGGCCAAGGTTACCAGCGGGCGTTTGAACAGGCGCAGCAGCAGTTCAACGTTGAGCAGGGGCGCCAGCAATCAGCGGCACAAAACGCGCAACAGTTTGGGTTGGCGGCGCTTCAACGTCAGGCGGAACTGGGCGGCGTGCAGCGCGGGCTGGAGCAAGAAGGTATTAGCGCTGACATCAAGCAGTTTGAAGAAGAGCGCATGTTCCCGTACAAGCAGACGCAATTCATGCAGTCGTTGCTGCAAGGTCTGCCGATTGCAGCGCAGACCTACTCATATTCGCAGCCGGGCGTACTGTCGCAAATGATAGGCAGCGCACGCGGAATTCAAGAACTGTATGACATATTGTTCCCGTCAGAAAAAAAGACGGATAAATAGGAAGAGCAGATCATGATCAACCAAGACCTTGAGCGCCGCATCGAGGCATATCGCGGCAACCCCCAGGCGTTGATGCAGCGGTATCAACAGAGCCAGCAATTAATTGATCTGCTGGCATTGCAGCGCATCAAGTCTGAGAAGGAAGCGGCATCCCGGCAGATTCAAATGCAAATGGGTCAGCAGCCCACGGTTGCCGAGCAGCGCGAAGCCGAGGTTATGGATCTGACGCGTCAAGAAGTTGCTCAGCGCGTAGGTGAAGTTGGCCAGCAAAAGCAGCAACAACAGCAGCAGGCCATGCAGAAAATGATGAGCGGATTGGCTGCGGCGCCTGGGGCTCAAGCCATGATGCCTACGCAGGCCATGGCAGCTGGCGGCATTGTTGCGTTTAACGGCGAAGACGGGTCTCTGGTTGAAAACGAAAACATGGGCGAACGAGAGTTGTCCGACGAGGAGCGTGAGCGCCTTCGTGATTTGGAAATCGACGAAACGCGTCGACTCATGCGTCGATACCCAAGGCCAGAGCCCCGTAGCATGGCCGAGCGCGCGCAACGGCAAATGGAAGAAAAGGGCTCAATTTATAGCCCAACATATGGAATGACTCCGACGGAGCGTGAAGCGGCCCGCCGGCCTAGCGCTGGATTGGCGCAAATATTGGAGCAGCGACGCATGGAAGAAGAGCGTGCGCGTGCGCCAAGAGAAGATGCTATGGCGCGTTATTTAAGGCAAACGCCCCAAGCGTCGGAGCGTTACCCTGAAGAGCGCCTTGAGCGCGGCGCGTTGCCCCCCGCCCCGGTTGAGCGCATGCAACCGCAGGGCGTACCACAAATCATGCCGCAACCTGCCCAAGCTGCGGCGCCATCTGCTGCGCCTCCTAGGCTAGACCGCACTCAAGTGCCGACTGTGCCTGCGGTAGATCAAGGCGGCAGAACCGGCATGGAAGGTATTAGTCAAGTAGGCGATCCCAAGCTGCGCGAGGCACTGGCTCGCATGATGGACCCGGAACGGGCAGAGAAAGAGCGTATTCGCGCACAAGCGGCGGCCAAGGCTGCGTATGACCTTACGCCTGAAGAGCGTGCCCGGTATGATCGGCACATGGCCGAGCTTGAGCAGTTAGACAAACAACGTTTCTCGCCAGAAGCGTTGCGTCGTCGTCGCTGGGAAGACTTTGCTGCTGGTGCTGTCAACAAAGAAAGTATGGCTGGCGCCCTTGGTGGCGGTGCAGCGTCGGCAGTGCGCGGCGGACGGACGATGGAAGAGGCGCAGCGTGAAGCTCTGCTTCAGAGACAGAAACAAGCCGAAGCAATGTTGGAACGCCAGCGCGGAATCCGTAAGGGCGTCTTCGAGGCTAGCGAAAAGGCTGGCGAAGAAGCAACCAAGGGCCTGCCGGCTGCGCTGCAAACTGCGGGTTCGCTTGAAACGGCGGCGCTAAAGTCGTCTGACGAAGCCAAGAATCGCGCTGCTGCACTGGAGCGGCTAGGCATTGAGCGCGCGTCTGCTGAGAAAATTGCGTTGCTAAATGCTGAGTCTCAAGCCGAGATTGCTAAGGCTACGCGGGAAGGCACGTTATTGAATAAACAATCGCAATTGCTACAAGGGATTGATAGGCGCGAAGACTTAGCGATCCAAGAATTGCGAACGAAGAATCCAGCTTATAACGCGTTGCTGGCAAAACAGAAGAACGGGATGTTGCTTCCTGATGAGCTAAAGCAATTGCAGGCGATGGAATCAGGGTTTGCTCGCGAAGAGAAGGCGATTCGAGAACTGTTTAACGCGCGACGCGATGCAGTGAGCATGGCCGGTTTCCGAGTTCTTAAAGACTAGAGGTTGATATGCCCATCTACTCCGTTCAGGCCCCAGATGGCGAGGTGTACAGGATTGAGGGACCGGAGGGCGCTACTGATAATCAGCTTATTCAAGTAGCGCAAACGGAGTACATGCGGCGCTTTCGCGAGCGCCAACGGGCCGAGATTCCTGCGGAGCCGACCCCTGAGCCTGCTGCGCCCAAGCGGTCCATGACTGAGGCGCTGGTAACAGACCCGGCGGCATCTATCTTGACAGGACTTGGCGCTGTTGCTCAGTTCCCAGGCCAACTGTACGGGCTGGCCACGGGCGACATGGATACCGGCATCATGCGTGCTGGCGAAGCCATGCAGGAGTACGCGCAGAAGATGAAGTCTGCGGAACTTCGTATGCGCGAAGAGGAGCGGGCTCGCCGTATTGCAGAAGCGGAGAAGGACGGGCAGGCCTCTGCGTATGTGGCCGCACTCAAAGAAACGATGGGCGACTCAAAGTTGTTGCCGTCGTTTATCTTGGAAACAATCCCGCAGCTTATTGTTCCGTATGGCGCGGCCAAACTGGCCAAGGCTGCCACGCTGACACGCGCAGGCATGGCAGGCGCAACTCAGGCAGAAGCAACTGCGGCTGCGGGTAGTGCTGCTACTAAAGCGGCCATTCAGGCTGCGGCTGTACAGCAGGGGGCAGACGTTGGCGCCAATACATACGAACGTATGTACGAAGAGCGCAAGAAACAGGGCGCAACTGACGAGCAAGCTGCTGCTGATGTATTGAATTCTGCCCGTGCTGCCGGCGCATCAGGGGCAATTATTTCGCTATTGATGCAGCGTCTGCCCGGCGCCAAGACGATTGAAGAAGCGCTGGCCGGCGTGCCTGGGGCTGGCGGCAGGCTCAAGCGCGGCTTAGTTGGCGCGGCTGGCGAATCGGTATCCGAGGTTGGCGAAGAAGTTGGCGGCAAGCTGACAAGCAATATTGCTTTACGCGACATTGCCCCTGAGACTTCTCTGACCGCTGGGCTTGGAGAAGCGGCTGCCATGGCCACTATTGGTGGTGGCACGCTGGGTGGTGCGGCAGGATTGCTGCAACGCGCCCGTCCGACTCCGCCTCCGGCTGAGGCCCCGCCTCCTGTAGAAGCGCCACCCCCTGCGCCACCGGCTATTGAAGCGCCACCGGCCGCTCCACCGGCACCGCCTGCGCCGCCTACCGCCCCTCCCGCAGCCCCGCCCGCAGCCCCGCCAACAGAGGCTCCTCCGCCCGAAGCGCCGCCTGTCGGCCCGCCTCCTGCGCCGGCAGTGTCGTTTGATCCGGACTACGATCAGAACCTGCCCAAAGAATCTGAAGGCATACTAACCAAGCTGCAAAACCGTGACCGATCAACGGTTGCGTCAGTTACGCAAATGCAGCAGATTGCCAAGGCGCCGGACTACGACAGGCTCAAAGTGTCGCCAGACTTTGCTTCTGGTGCGCCCGTGGTTATGTCGGACACGAAGATTCCTGAATCGCAGTTTGGGGCGGTGGATACAGTCACCGCGTCTGATGGCAGGAAGATCCCGGTTCGGTACGCCGTGGTTGAAGCAGGCGATTTATTGGCATCTAATTCGGTCGACGGGGGTAGGATTCCCCAATATAACGACACGAAAGTACAGGGTGTCAGGGCAATCGCCGGCAACGGACGGGTCGCCGGCCTGCAAGCAGCTTATGGCCAAGGCACTGCGCAGGGCTACTTAGACAAGTTGCGCGCCGATACGCAGCACGGCATCAGCCCGCAAACATTGGAAGGCATGAAGCAGCCCGTATTGGTTCGCCTCATGCCCAAGTCGTACGTCACTCCGGACATTGGCGACGTCTCTAACGTTGGCGGCCAGCTTGGCCTCAGCCCCGTTGAGATGGCTAAGAATGACCAGAACCGGTTTGACCTAGATGGCGTCGAGTTTCTGGACGACGGTAGCGTATCGCCCAAATCGTTGTCGCAGTTCATCATGGCCATGCCGGAGACGGAGCGTGCCGAGTTGATGGACAAAGACGGCAAGCCGCTGCGGCAGGCTATTGACCGTCTGAATAACGCAGTCTTCTACAAAGCCTACGGCAGCGATTCGTTGATTGATCTGTATGCGCAGGCGGCAGATCCTGAAGCCAAGCTTGTTCTGTCTGCGCTTGCAAAGTCCGCTGCAAAAATGTCGCGTTTAGCTAATGCGGGTGAATACGATATACGGCCCGCGGTGGTGCAGGCTGCTGAGCAGGCTGTGAACGCTACGCGTCGCGGCATCAAGCTGGCGGACTTAGCCAAGCAGCGCGGCATGGACATAGACGAGAACACGTACGACGTCATGCGCATGATGGGCGCCAACATCCGGTCTGGTAAACGGATGGCTGAGCTGCTCAACAATATTGCTGACGCTGCGTATGCCGAAGCCAACAAAGGCGAGGATATGTTTGGGGCAACGCCCAAACGTCCGGTGCGTGAGTTGTTCACGCTATTGGAAGGCGAGCCCGATCTGTTTACCGCTCCGCCTTCAGCGCCTCCGCCCGTCGCGCCACCTTCTGTGCCGTCGACTAAAGAACCGCCAAAGGCAGAACCAAAAGAAGAAAAAACTTTTCAGATCAAGAAGTCTGCGGAACAGATTCGTTCTGAACTGACCGGCAAGTCAGTAAAAGAAGCGTTGCAGTGGGCTGTTGACAATGCGCCAAACAGTGTGGCGCGATATATTGCAGAAAAAATTCAGGCACGAATACTGGACATGATAAATGCCGGGGTGCCGATTTCGTTTGGATTGCACAGCCGGTTAAAAGCCAGGGGCTGGTCCGCAATCAAGGCGGACCCGTTAAAAATTGACGTCCGTCTTAATAGCAGCATGGATGCCAATGCTACGGGCATGCGGTATTCAACAGTGCTGCATGAATTTTTGCATACGGCCACACAGCCACAGACGTTTGCGCTTGGAGAGTTGTTAGGTAGATATAAACCAGAGGCGTGGTTTCGATCAGAATATGCAGAGTATGCGCGCGGGCTAGACACGCTTCTTAATAAAGTTCGCAACCAATTGCGCGCTGATATTGACAATAAAGTTGATCATCCTTTTTTGCGGCGCATTAAGTACGACTATGCCGAGCTACTCAAAAATCGTCATGTAAAAAATGGCAGCGAGCTTGTTTCTTATGGGCTAAGCGAAGCGGATTTCCAAGATTATCTTTCTACGATCAAGGTTGGGCCCAAGCAAACCGTCTTTTCAAAGATGGTTGAGTTAATGCGCAACTTTTTAGGGATCTCGCCTGAGTATGAATCGGCTGTTGAGCAGTTAGCTCGCTTAACCGATGAAGCACTTGCAAAACCTTTTGCCCCTATTCAGAAAGAAATTCAGAAGCAGCCATGGAAAGACACAGGTGTTGAGGTCGCGGAGACTGTTGCCGAAGATGTAAAAACTAAATTGCAACAAAAGCTTCAGCGTCGCACGCCCCCAGAAGGGATGGAAGGCATTGATCCCGATCTGGTGAAAAAGGCCAAGCCCTTCTTCTTCCCCGAGAACAAAACGATTCTCGATAAGATCGACA
>Ga0181363_1000191_pt1 | contig 18650 bp, 28 predicted proteins | sample Fa13NDMLBSN_FD_130109 | JGI IMG/M metagenome (GOLD analysis project Ga0181363, IMG submission 130109) | Freshwater viral communities from Lake Michigan, USA - Fa13.ND.MLB.S.N | ecosystem: Environmental > Aquatic > Freshwater > Lake | place: USA: Michigan | collected 2013-09-23
AAGTCCCATGAAAATGAAAAACTACTTTATGGATCTGTTTGGCGAGTTCGAGATGGAGCCGTCAGATCTTGCAGAACTTGTGTTCCGTGCAGGTTGGAACGCAGCACTCGATGAGGCCAATAGACGGGCAGCGCTGTTGCCCTTTGGCAAAGACACTCAGGACAGCTTTGCCCACTGGGTCAAGGAGATCAAAGAATGACACGAGAAGAAATTATGCAGATGGGGCGACAAGCTGGTTCATTTATTGAATTGGCTCAAGAAAAGGATTTGCTTTGGCTTGAACGCTTTGCCAATCTAGTAGCACAGCATGAGCGTGAGGCGTGTGCAGTTATTGCGGAAACTCCGATTAGCGGTGAACAAGACGACATTACGATGGAAGCCAAAGATCGTGTAGCAAAAGCCATCCGAGCAAGGGGACAAGCATGAGTAAAGATGAAATGGATAAATGGACTGAAGCGCTCAGAGGCCAAGCACTGACTTGGGAACAAACAATGTTTGCTGCGTCTTTGATTCTTGAAGCAATCTACACGGAGCGTGAGGCGTGTGCAAAGTTGTGTGAATCAGAGGGAATTCGTATTGACGCTAGTTATTTGACTTGCGCCGAATTCATAAGAGCAAGGGGACAAGAATGACATGGCCGTTTCCCCCATTCCCAAACCCACTGGATCGCGGTACAAAGGTTCCTAAGTTCAACCCTGACAACTACGAGGACGCACCCTTATGACTATAAAAAGAAGTGCATATTTGCATATTATTTTTTTGCCATTTGTTATTTCTGCATCTATTGAGTTTTTACCAGATTGGCTGCATTTTCCTATTGCTTTGATTGGTGGAATGGCTTGGTTTGGCGCTTGTTTAATTGTTGCTGAGAAGGATCAAGCATGACACAGACAGAAGCATTACGCCTTGCATTGGAGGCGTTTAATAATTTAGCCGCTTGGAATGATGGTGAAGTTGGAAGCCACATGGATGAACCTTATGCTGCTGAAGTTGCAAGAGAAGCCATCACCGCCATTAAAGCCGCACTAGAAGCGAAGGATGAGCCTGTGGCGACAGACTGGGAGCGAATTGCTCGTGTGCAAAACGCAAAACTCATGGCTGTGTGTGACGGAGCAAGTGGTTTTGAAAAGTTATGCGAAGTAATGGACAAATACGAAGCCATCACCCCACCACAGCGCACATGGGTAGGGCTGACGGATGAGGAGATTGCGGAAGTCGAGGATGAATACATTGTTGACTATCGCATCCCTGCGGGGTCTGCATGGAATTTTGCAAAAGACATTGAAGCCAAACTCAAGGAGAAGAACACATGATTCACACTGACGAAGATGATGAGTTTGAACGCATCGAGCACGAAGCCAAGATGCGTAGTGGGCAGCCATATCACTTTGATGTGTTCGTGTCTGTATCGCAGCGCAATCAGGTGCTGGAGGAGGCTGCAAAGATGTGTGAAAGTCTTTTTGACAAAGATGACAATTCTTGCAATGAAGCAGAACAATGCGCTATCGCTATCCGAGCCATGAAAGGACAACCATGATTGATTTTGTTACAAACTGGATGCCAGAAATCGCAGTAGGTTTTATGTATATCTGGTTTGGAATTAAAATTTACATAAGAATCAAGGGGCCGAAGCCCCCTGATTTAGTCTAACAACTCAGCCCCGTGAACACGGGGTTTTTCTTTTGTGGACAGCCGGTAGATCTCGTCAAGCTGGCGCTGCTTGGCATCGATGACCGCTTTACGGTGATCCTTGAACTGCACAGCCAGCGCAGGGTTGATAGCCCACTGAGCGTGGTGCTGGTTCTCACGTGTACCGTCATCCATTCGCATGACCCACCTGCCCTGCTCCAGCGGATACATCGCGCCGTAGATCATTTGGTCTTGTTGCCACACGTTGACTTTCTCGATCTGACGGCGTGCTGAGCGCTTGATCTCGGCCATGGTAATCGTGCTCTCATCGGCGTGCTGGATGATGTAGTCACGAAGCCACGTATCGAAGTTAGACGCACCAGACAGCTCAGACAAAGCATAGCGGTAAGCGGGAACCACGTAAGACTGGACCATCTCGATCACCCGTTTGGCAACGTCTGCGGACACCGTGGGGCTAAAGGGCGACTCGATCAGGTGGAACATGAGCATGAAGCGGCCAGTCAAGCCCTCGATCTTGCCAAACGCTGTCATGAACGTATCGTCAGACTGCAAAAGCCGCTCATCGTTGCGTTTGCTGTCGTACCAGTCTTGGAACTCTTGGAACACGGCCTTGGCTTCTGGACTGAGCTGATAGGTCATGGGAGGAAGGGCGAACACGATTCGCAGGGTCTGCTCCCACTGCTCTTTGTTCAGCAGGTACTCGGGCAGCTCGATGGGTTTGCGGGTCAAGTCACCGTTCAAGATACAGGGCACAAAACGCTGAACCAGACCGTCTGCTGAAAGATTGTGCAGGTTCTCACGGAACACACGGGGCTGGATGTTGCCGTAGATTGACACAGCCAAGTTCTCAGCAAAGATCGATCCACTGCCCACACGGTCCATTTCATAGGGCGATGACTCGTAAGCCTTAACCCATGCGGAGCGGTCTTCACCACTCGCCTTGTCTGTCAGCTTACGCACCCATGAGTTCATCTCGTCAAGGGCGCACAGTAAGCCACGGGGACGGTCAGCAGCCAAGCGCACCAGTTTCTGTGAGGTCACATCGTCCACGGTGATCCGCAGGGGCACGGGCTGTGGTGGCAGCTCATAAACCGTGGGCGCTTGGCTGGTGTCCATGAGCGCATCGGGGCTAGACGAGAACTCAAGGAATGCCTTTTTACTCGATGCAAACATGGCCTCTTGACCCTCCCAGTCCAGCAGATCCTTTTTGAACCGTGGGCGATCCTCAAACTCAAACGTTTTAAGAGGAGCCAGCATGGGCGTAGAGCCGGGGGTTTTCTTATCTGCTGGCGCACCTATCGTCATGAGCCAGAGCACTGGGGGCACTTTAAAGTCTTTGATCAACTCAAGCCGTGTGCGTGCATCAACAACACCACACACTGCCGCAAGCCCTGCGAACAAGGGCACAAGGGGATCGCACCCGACTGTTTGGCCAATCTCGTTGGCACGTCTTGAGATCACCGCTGGCCATAAGTCCACGTTCATCATCGGTGGCCGTGGCCGCAGGTCAACGATGACGGATTTTGGGTCAGCAGGGGACTCCACGGCTGAGAACATCGTGGAGATGTCTGGAGCAGGGCGCACCCACCCGTGCTGCTTGGCGATATGGAACAGCGAACCCAGTTTGACCGCTGTACCTTTGTCGTTCCTGAAGCTGACCCACTGAGCAACAATCTGCGCTTCGCCGGGGTACTTGGCAGAAGGCATGGACCAGTCGTTCCAGAGTGTCAGCGCAGGGTCAAGCTGATCTGTCTGCTCGCCTGCCCACTTAAGCGCCATGCCCACAGTGACCCACTCCTCGCGGGAGCAGTCAGGGTTAATGGCTTCAAGGGCTGTGCGGATGTCCTCCCATGAAGCATCAACTGACTCGCCTGCGCTGATCGTGCGCTCTTTGTCCTGCGCCAGCAGACCCTGCCACAGATCGAGCAGTGCATCGGGCAGCATGGGTGGGCGCATCCAGTGACCTTTGCCTGCCCAGTGATAGGGTTGCAGTGTCTCTGGGTGTATGGATGGGGGCAGGACATCCTGCACAGTGAGGCCATTGGCCGTGGCGCATCGCAGCTCGTATGCCGTGACACCATTGATCAGGATCTTTTTCGATGGCAGTGCCAAGCCCAGTGGCATCGCGTACAGCAGTTTACCGTGGCCAGCCTTGCCACTCTCGATGTGCACCGAGTCGTTGGCATCGTAGAGTTGCTGAAGATCGATGCCGTGTTGCTTTAGCGCAACGGTGGTGCTGTCCCACTCGTCAATGTCCAAGGCCATTGTCCCGCTGTAAGCGTGGGCCAAACCGATGCCGTAGCCCGGTGGCAGGTCGCTTTGCGACTTGAGAGCGTTGGCCTTGATGTTCCAGCCGGGGGTGCGTGGCCCCTTGGTTCCTGCGGGGATAGGAACGAGTGACCAGCCGTGGCGGATGTACGCATCGATTGATGCAGGGTGTGCTTGTACTTGTGGTGCTGTGCTCATATAATCGTTTCTGACAATGCAGTTGTCACGTGCTTCATGAATTGAATCTCCTTTTAAGCCCCGGTCTAACCACCGGGGCTTTTCTTTGCCTAAAATATTTTTTAAACTGTTGCACAATCGTAGCACAACTGTGATACGATTACATCAACGCAGCAAAATTTATTTAATCATGGCTACCAAACCTCTCACCAAGTTTCTGAGCGTCAGGCTTACGCCTAGCGATCACAAAGCATTTCACCGTAGGGCAGAAAAGTACGGGCAACCGTCAGATGTCCTTCGTGAAATAGTGCAAGCGTTCAATTCTGATCGCCTTGTAATTCAACCCCCTGTAATCCCAAAGGAATCGTTATATGTCACTCGAACTCAAGATTGAAGCGCTGACCCAAGCCGTCATTGCACTTACTGCCAAATTGGAGTCCAGCAATGTAGCACCGGCCGCACCCGTTGCGCCAGCTCCCGCACCTGTGGTACAAGCCGCCCCTGTTGCACCTGCTCCAGTGGTTGCCGCTCCCGTTGCTCCCGCCATGCCTGCTCCCCCTGCGTTCGTAGCCCCTGCGCCAGCTCCTGCACCTGTAGCCGGTGGTGCACCGTTCTCCGATGGCAAAGGTTTGATCGACTATGTAATGGGTGCATACAAAGCACTCGGCGCTGCTAAAGGCGCACAGATCCAAGGTGTGCTGACTGGTCTGGGCTACTCGAACATCAACGATGTCAAGCCTGAGCACTACGGTCAATTGTTTGCTGGCGTTGAAGCACTGAAATGAGCGCCCGCGCCCAACTGTCCCCTTCCAAGCGTAGCCGTTGGGCCTTGTGCCCCGGCTCGATCAGGGAGGAAGCCAAGTACCCCGAGCAGGAAAGTGGCCCCGCTGCCGTTGACGGTACGCACAGCCACACGCTGCTTGAGAAGTGCATCAAGGAAGGCAGACCTGCCAACTCGTTTGTAGGTGAAAACCTTTTTGATCACGATGGGCAGTTCAAGGTTGATGCTGACCGTGCCGCCCGTGTCCAGATTGCACTGGACTACATTGCGGAACGATCTATCGGTGGTGTTCTGCCGGTGGTCAGCGAAACTCGTGTTGACCCTGCTCACCTGCTTGGCCGTGACGACCTATCCGGCACAGTGGACGTTCAGATCATTGGTGGCGACACCCTTGAGTTGATAGACTACAAAGATGGCATGGGCATCGTTAGCGCTGAAGGCAACATGCAGCTTGAGCAGTACGCCTATGGGGTGCTGGCAGGCTACAAGCTGCCCGTTAACGGTGCTTATCCATTCGAGTATGTCCGCATGACGATCATCCAGCCTAAGCTGGCCATGAAAGGCATGAAACCCATCACATCGCACACCGTGACTGTAAGGTCACTGTTGGACAACATGGGTACAATCATCACGCAAGCCGCTGCAACTGACAAACCAGATGCACCGCTTGTACCGGGTGAAAGTCAATGTAAATTTTGCCGCGCTAAGGGTTCATGCTCTGCGCTTGCAAGTAACGTAATGAAGGAGGTAGGAATCATGTTCCAGCCAATCGTAAATCAAACACTCGATGTCGCACAGCAAAGTGCCGATAAAGACCCGTCCACCATGGACGATGCCCAGATCACTCAGATCATGGAAGCCGCTCCCTTGATGCGCCAACTTCTCGAAGGTGTGGAAAAGGAAGCCCTGCGCCGCTTGGAAGCAGGACAAACCATTGCTGGCCTCAAGCTGGTCAATGGTCGTGGCTCTCGTGTGTGGGCACTGCCTGAAGATCAGATTGCTGAAAAGCTGGTCAAGATGGGTATCCCTAAGAGCGCGATCTATGAAACCAAACTCGTCACCCCTGCCAAGGCTGAGAAGCTGACGTGGGAGAAAAAAGGCGAAAAGGTTACGCTGTCAGATCGCCAGCTAAGTCGTATGGAACAAGAATATGTGACCAAGTTGGCTGGCAAGCTGACCGTAGTCCCCGAGTCTGATAGCCGTCCTGCGGTTATCACGAACGCTGCACCGATGTTCAGTGCAGTGGAAACCCCCGCTGAGATCCCTTCTTGGCTTTTGTAAATCAATGGAGTAAATGTAATGTCCGAAGTTATCTTTTTATCAAATGTCCGTTTGTCTTTCCCCCACCTCGCAGAACCACAGCGTCAGGTCAATGAAGCCACAGGTAAAGAGCGCATCTCTTACAACTGTGAATTCTTGATGCCGCAGGACCACGCAGGGTTCCAGCAGTTCATGGCACGCTACGGCGCTATGGCACTGGAGAAGTGGAAAGAGCACGCCCAGACTGTTATGGGCATGATCCAGCAAGACCGCAAACTGCGTTGCTTTGGCATGGGTAGCGAAAAGGTCAACAAAAAGACTTTCCAACCCTATGACGGCTACGCTGGCAACGTGTTCATCACTGCTGGCCGCGACTCTGCACCGCAGATGATTCAAGCCGATGGCTCACCTGTTGATCCTGCCAACACGATGGCGTTTCAACAACTGGCACGCAAGATGTACGGCGGTTGCCGTGTCAATGCCGCTGTCAAACCTTGGTTGCAAGAGAACAAGCATGGCCGTGGCATCCGCTGCGACTTGATCGCTGTTCAATTTGCTGGTGACGATACTGCATTCGGTGAAGGAGCCGTTGATGCGTCTAACTTGTTTGCTCCGGTTGCATCTGCTCCGGCTGGAATGTTCGGTGCTGCGCCTCAAGGTGCGCCTGCGATGCCGAGTGCGCCGTTTCCGGGCCTACCTTCGTTCTTAGGCGGTCAATAAAAATCGGGGGCTGTTAAGCCAGCATTCGAGGATGTTTCTGTAGGGATTTTCTGGCTTTCTCCCCTACCTAGCCGAGACCAAATCGAAGCCCCCACCCAACTTGGTAATCGTAATGAGTAATGACTATGTGTATGACATCGAGACCTACCCCAACGTCTTCACGTTGGCGCTGGAGCATTCAGAAGCACCGCTATGCTGGTCTTTTGAAATCAGCGACCACCGCAACGACTCCAAAGAGATCATCGAGTTTCTCCAGTATCTCAAGGATACGAACGCCCGGATGGTCGGGTTCAATAACTTGGGGTTCGACTACCCCGTCCTGCATACGCTGATCCGCATGGGCAAGTCCGATGCCCGAAGCCTGTACGACAAAGCCATGGCCATCATCCACTCGCAAGACGATGACGAGAATGGCAAATGGATGCACCAAGTCAACCCGACTGATCGGTTTGTTGACCAGATTGACCTGTTCAAAATTCACCACTTTGACAACAAGGCTCGAGCCACCAGCCTGAAGGTGCTGGAGTTCAACATGCGCTCTGAGAGCATCGAGGACTTGCCGTTCCCAGTGGGCACAAACCTGAACGCTGAACAGATCCAAGTGCTCAAGAAGTACAACCGGCACGATGTCGCGCAGACCAAAAAGTTTATGCACTTCACGACTGACATGCTCAGTTTCCGTGAAAAACTATGCACGTTGTACCCCGGCAAAGACTGGCTCAACTTCAACGACACCAAGATCGGCAAGGAATTTTTTGCCATGAAATTGGAAGAAGCAGGTGTTGCTCTGTACGACTACGGCTCCAAAGGCCGCACTCCTCGTCAGACACCCCGCCCCACAATTGCACTTAAAGATGCCATCCTGCCTTGGATTGAGTTCCAGCACAGCGAGTTCAACCGTGTGCTCAACTGGCTCAAGGATCAGGTCATCACTGAAACAAAGGGAGTCTTTAATGATCTCACTGCTACTGTGGACGGATTTACTTTCGTATTTGGCCTTGGGGGTATTCATGGCAGCGTGGAATCTCAAGTGGTCGAATCGAACGATGATCACGTCATTGTTGATCTGGATGTTGCTAGCTATTACCCGAACCTCGCTATTACTAACGGCTTCCATCCTGCTCATCTTGGCCGAGATTTTGTAACGATCTACAAGAACCTGTACGAGCAGCGCAAGTCGTACCCTAAGAAGTCAGCCGAGTCAGCGATGCTGAAGCTGGCGCTCAACGGTGTGTATGGCGACAGCAACAGCCGCTTCAGCGTGTTCTATGACCCACTGTTTACCATGTCCATCACGCTCAACGGCCAACTGCTGTTGTGTGTGCTGGCCGAGGGGTTGATGCAGATCGAAGGGCTGAAGCTGATCCAAGTGAACACCGATGGCCTGACAGTGCGTGTGCCCCGTAGCCAGAAGATGTTGGTTGACTTGGCCAGAGCAGCGTGGGAACTTCGCACTGGGTTGCAGCTTGAGGAGGCGATCTACAAGCGCATGTCAATTCGTGACGTGAACAACTACCTTGCCGAGTATGAGAACGGCTCAGTCAAGCGTAAGGGTGCGTATGAGTATGACATGGAGTGGCATCAAAACGCCGGTGGGTTGGTGATTGCCAAGGTAGCGGAAAAGGTGCTGGTCGAGAATGCACCGATCCGCGAAACACTGCACAACTGGCCCGACATCATGGACTTTATGCTTCGCACCAAAGTGCCACGGTCCAGCCATTTGGCCATTGAACGGGATGGCGTGACTTCCCAGTTGCAAAACATCACTCGCTACTACATCGCTGAGGGCGGTGGCCACCTGTTCAAGTGGATGCCACCGCTTGCCAAAAACCCCGGCCAGTGGCGAAAGATTGGCGTGGAGTCTGGGTGGGGTGTTCAGCCCTGCAACGACATCAAGGACGCTGGCAAGTTGCCAGTGGATTACGACTACTACATTCGAGAAGTGGAGAAATTATGTTTGGGGCTAGCTTAACTGGAACAATTATTCCCGTATCTGAAGAAACACTTAAAGAGGTAAACAAGTTTATGAGCGCATTAGAGAAACAAGTGGGTGGCAACCATTACAAAGACTTGCCCATTCAACCCATCGAGTACATTCATGCAAACGCCATGGGATACATGGAAGGTAACGTGGTCAAGTACATCAGCCGTTGGCGCAAAAAGAACGGCATGGCTGACTTGGAAAAGGCCAAACACTACATCGAACTGCTGATCGATTTGGAAAAGCGCAAAGCAGACAAGGAGTGCACCGGTGCTTGAAAAAGACATCGAGTCCAAAGTCTGTGAATACGCCCGTTCCAAAGGTGTGCTTGCGTACAAGTTCACCAGCCCCGCACGGGCTGCTGTGCCTGACCGTTTGTTCATCGCACCAGATGGCCGTGTGTGGTTCTGTGAATTCAAACGAGGAGGTCAGAAGGCAACTCCTGCTCAGGAGCGGGAACATGCCAAACTCCGCGCCCAAAAAGTAAATGTATTTGTAATTGATAACGTAATCGAGGGTAAGACAATGATTGATGTAATGGTGATGGGATGCGAGTAATTTCATGGTTTTCTTGTGGGGCCGCCAGTGCAGTTGCCACAATCCTTGCCGCCGTTAAATACGGTGAGATTGAGGCCGTCTATTGTCGAGTAGTGGAAGAACACGAAGACAACTTACGATTTCTTGATGACTTCATTCGTGTGACTGGCATACCTGTCAAAGTCATCATGGATGAACCAAGTCAGGGTTCTATTTACAACATTTTTGTAAAGCGTGGATTCTTGAAAAATCAATACGGTGCTCCGTGCACCATGATTCTTAAAAAGGACATGCGTAAGTCATACCAGCGTCCAGACGATATTCAAATTCTTGGGTACACCGTTGAGGAGCAAGACCGCGCAGATCGCTTTATTGACGGCAACAATGATGTGAACGAAGACTTTATTTTGATTGACAACAAGGTCACTAAGCAAGACTGCTATGACCATTTACGCCGATTAGGTCTTCAGTTACCAGCAATGTATCAGTTGGGATATTCCAACAACAACTGCATTGGTTGCGTCAAGGGGGGGATGGGTTATTGGAACAAGATTCGCAAGGACTTTCCAGACCGATTCGACAAGATGGCAAAGATGGAACGATTCATTGGTCACGCAATCAACAAAGACAAAAATGGTGCAGTGTACTTAGACGAACTCGACCCAAAGCGGGGGCGGCTCAAAGAAGACATGCCCGGCGATTGTGGTTTTACATGCGAGGTCAAAGATGTTAACGCCTGACTTACTGCACGGTTACCAGCAAAAGGCCGTGAACTTCCAGTGCACCCGACCCAACTCGATGCTGTGGCTCGACATGGGACTGGGAAAAACCGTGATTACCTTGACCTCGGTGGCTCACCTGATCCGCACCCAGTTCCTACGGGGCGTGATCATCGTGGCCCCGATCAGGGTTATCCGGTTGGTGTGGAGGCAAGAGGCTGCGAAGTGGGAACACACCAAGCACCTACGGTTCAGCATGGTCACGGGCACAAAGGACCAGCGCACTCGTGCCCTGCTTCGCCCGGCTGACGTGTACATGATCAACTACGAGAACCTTGGTTGGCTTGCCGAAACCTTACAAACTTACTTTGTTAAGAAAAACAAGCCGATGCCGTTTAACGGTGTGGTCTGGGACGAAATCAGCAAGTGCAAGAACTCGGCAACCAATCGAGTCAAGGCGGTCAAAAAGATTCTTGACGAGTTCAGTTGGACCACGGGCCTGACTGGAACACCGGCCAGCAACGGCTACAAAGACCTGCACGGCCAGTTCCTCGTGGTGGACAAGGGCACTCGCTTAGGCACATCGAAAACGGCTTTCCGCACCCGCTTTTACAAGAAGGTCGGACCGTACAAAGAAGTACCCTATGAGGACACCGAGGACACGATCAAGAAGCTGATCGGTGACATCACGCTTGAGATGAGCGCAGAGGACTACAACCCGCTGCCCGACCTTATGGTCAACAACATCGAGATTGAGATGCCCGATGAGCTGCGTACCAAATACGAACGGCTGGAAAAAGAGTTCTTCATGGTGCTGGACAGCGGCAAAGAGATCGAAGCGTTTAATCAAGCTGCCCTGACCAACAAGTGCCTTCAGTTCTCCAACGGTGCAATGTACCCCGTGGCAGGGATGCCGCTGTGGGAACCGGTGCACGACCTCAAACTTGAAGCGCTTGAGGAGATCCTTGACGAAGCCCAAGGCTCACCTGTGCTGTGCGCCTACGCCTACCGCTCCGATGCACAGCGGATCATGGACAAGTTCAAACACCTCGACCCGATCAACCTGACCGAGTGTAAGAGCGAGGCTTCGTTGACCAACGCCATGCACCGCTGGAAGACTGGCGACTGCTCTTTGATGATCGGTCATCCAGCATCGATGGGTCACGGGATTGACGGCTTGCAGAAGAACGGCCACATCCTCGTGTGGTATGGCCTCAATTGGTCACTGGACCTGTACGAGCAGTTCAACGCCCGTGTGCGCCGTCAGGGTCAGGGTGTGCCGGTGATCTGCCACCGCATCATGTGCCAAGGCACACTGGATCAGGCTCAGGCTTTGGCACTGGATGAAAAGGCAACAACCCAAGCGGGATTGCGTAATGCGGTCAAACAATACCGCATGTCTAAAAATGTGTGATACACTGTGTCACACCACAACTAAGGAGTAATTGTAATGTTCAACGAATTCGTAATCTATTTCAAGTCAATGTTTGACACACCCACGGCTGAGATGCTGGCACTCAAAGAACTTGAAGATTCCAAGCGCAAGCTGCTTGACGCTCAGACCGCCAGAGAATATGCCGACTCAATGTGCAAGTACCGTGAGGCACAGATCAAACGCCTGACAGCATATTTACACATTGCCACAGCAGAAAACAAATGAGAAAACGCAGCAAGTATCGGCCTAAGCCAATGCTTGTGAACCCACTTAGCTACGTGCTGGAAAGCATGAAGCCGGTGGCGTATCACGACCAGTACCTGATCGATCTGAAGATCAAGAACAATCAGGCAATGGTGGCGCTGTTGCAAGGTAAGGCTACCCATGACGACATGGACATGTTGATTGCCATGAGCAACGTCACTGAGGCGCTGTGCCAGTTAGGGTTTGGCGATGAGCACAAACTGGTAACGGTTGATGGCCGAGAAGCCATCATTCGGATTGCTCACCGTTCTGCCAAAATCAAACGATTCACGCCCACCGGACTTGAGATCCAAGCGCTGAATTTGCTCATGGAACTGCATGATGCCCAGATGGATGTGATCACCATCAAGGACATGGAGCGTGCGCTTGAGTACATCAACAAAAAGGTGCGCCAGCACGATGTAACACGATTGCCCCGTGTGGCTCAAGCGTAAACGCGAGTGCCAGCTTTGTCGATGATCAGCGCTTGTTTGCGCGGTGATCCGTCAGCTTGATTGGGAATGCTAATGTGCGTCCACCGGTCAAACTCGCGGATCACTTGGTCATAGGGTAAACCCGATGCGATGACTGCTTTGACCACTTGGTCAGGGGTCATAGCGGGAACACGAATGTCAGCAGCGCAGCCAATACGATGCTGAGAAGTGTCTTTGCTGCCCACAGCATCATTGACAGCTTTTGATCGGAAAGCTGAATTGACCATGATGGGCTTGCCTCCAAGTACGACTTTGAGGTCTTCAAGAAATTCGGCAAGGCGTTTAATGTTTTCAAGTTCTGCATCGTTAGGTGTGTTGTCCAACTCACGGTGATCTGTGTGAGTCAGTTCTTCTAAAGTAAAGTGTTCGGTCAAGTTCATTTTTTAACCCTGTCTGCAATCTTTTCCATGGTACGGCCACCGAAGTAGAAGGACATGACAAGCATACCCCACTGACCCAGTAATTCTACGTATGCACCACGGGTTTCGTATTCAAAGATTGATGCGATGGCAAAGCCAGAGTAAGCCACCAAAAGAAACACGAGGGTCAGGGGACGGATGTTTTTGGACATCCATGAGTCGCTGGCCATGTCAGCCTTGACACGCTCAGTCAGATTGTTTTGCTCTGTCTCGTACAGTTTGGTTTCATTGGCCATCTTAGCCAGCTCACCGTCCTGCGCCATCTTTTGCAATTCGAGTTGTGCCTTGGCTTTGGCCTCTGGATCAGGAATCAATTTGTCAATGAGCTTGCCGCCCACGTTCAGGAGTGCGTCTAGTCCGATCATTTCTTTTCATCCTCAGTTTGGTTTAGTTTGATGCCTGACAAAAATCCGATCATGCCGCCGATTAGGGTGCTGAAGGCAGGGCTGATCATTTTAAAGATCTCGCCGTTGTCCACTTCCTTGGCCCACAACCCGAGTAGGAACGCCATGACCATGGCCAGAACAGAGAAGCAAAGGGTCACGCTGATCATGAACGTAACCCAGAATGTAAGTTTTTCTCTCATGTTTGTTTCCATGTCGCCCCCTATACCAACTGATCTATTTGTCGCCTCTGGTTCTCAACTTCAATGTTGAGCGTTACTTGACGCATCCGGTACTGGTATATCTCATACTCGTACTGGTGAAACTTTTTGACCTGCTTTTCAATCTGCACATTAAGCGCCCGTTCAGCGTCTAATCGTTCAACACGTTTGGCAAACAAGTCAGATTGCGTTGGCCAGATTGACGGAAAAACGACAGGGTAGTATTTGTCAAAACTGATCACTTCTTTTCCCTCTCAACTGCTAAGGCGTAGTAATACAGTATCTTCTGCCGTAATTCGCCGCTATCTGCAACGCCTGCCCATAAAGCCAAATTATTCCAAATGCTCACCAACTGCTCACTGCTGCACCGTTCGCCGTTTGTGGTCAACCATTGCAAAAGGCGCTGGTGTCGCTCACTTGGGTTTCCGATCCAACTTAGACCATAAAAGTCTGAGACGATGCAGGCTTCGTTGGCCGTAGCCCTTGATAGCAGCAACAGCAGTGTGAAAAATAGCCAACGCATTCATTTGTCAACCTTACCATCGAGTTTGTCGAAGATCTTACCAAGCATGTCCTTGACATCACGCAGGTCTGCGCGGTAATCGTCACGGGTAACGTAATTCAAAGGCATACCGCGCACATCCCCATCGAGCCGATCAATGGCCTGATAAATGCGGTTCAATGTCCAGCCACCAAAGAAGCCAGCAATGGCCACGGAGATGTTGAATAAAACTTGGTAGTCCATTAACGTGCCAATGCGTTTTGGTTTTGTTGAACTGGTCCAAGCATATTCTGGACACTGCGAGAAAAGAACACGGGTTCGTTGGCCAATGGACCTTCAAGGACTTGAGGTCTTTCACCCAGACGCATTTGCTCGGCCAATCGATTGGCTTGTTGCATTCTGCGTTGCTCGGCAAATGTTTTGGCCGCAACACCAGCGCCAGCGGTGTAAGCACCGAATGGGCTGACAGCGGTAAAGATTGCCGCTGCTGGAGTCATTGGAGTGAACTTGCCAATGGTGCGAAGCATACTTTGCAAAGTGCCACCTTTGGCGGCTTCACGGATTGCTTCTTGCTCATCTGGCGTAAAGAAGCGCATTTTCTTCTCGTTCTTGGCCAGTGAGGTCAATTGAGAAGCGATGCTGGCTTCCTTGGAGCCTTGCGCCACGTCAGCGTTCTCCAAGATGTTGGTGATCATCTCACCCTTTTTCATTTTGGCGTAGTCAGCACGAGCAGTGTTCCATGCTTTGAGCGCATCGGTATCACGCACAATCAATGCCTTGTTGGGGGCTTTCATTAGATAGTCATCAAACTCGTCAAGAAGTGCACTAGCGATCATGCGCTCTTGAGCATCTGGACCTTTTGCCGCACCACTAATGATTTTGCGAAGTGTAGTCAGTTCAGTAATATCTTTTGCTCTGTCAGATCTTAACTGCGCCATGACCGAGTCGATCTTGGGGTACGCACCCTCAACATAGCCTACATCCGAGCGTAGTTTGCCCGGCAAAGTATCCATGTGTTGATTAAATTCTTTGCGGAAAAACTGAAAGTTTGAATTGTCCAGAATATTGTAAGCCGCATCCGATTTTGCTTTAAGTTCATCGGCAGTTGGTACAGCAGTGCGCTTAGTGGGGCGCACACCAAGAGCTGCACCAGTACCTACAGCCGCAGCCAATCCAGCCAACGGATTGTCTGTCAACTCAGTTGTAGTCTGACCCACGGCAGTAGCAATAGGTGCAGTGACCATTTGACCTACTGGGCGGCGAGCGGCCTCTTGACCAACAGCCAAAGTGCCCTGAGCAACGGGTGAGGGTAAACCCTGACCTGTCTTTGCAGCGTTTACGATTGAGCGGCCACCGGCCACAGCACTACCTGTGCCGCCCAAAGCGCCAGTGCTTGCTTGAAGCACACGCTCAACGGGAGTCTCGGCACGGGGGCCGGGGATCATGCTGGAGATGACTTGCGAAGGCAATCGAACGTTGCTGTCGGTAAGTTTGTTGTAACCCTGCACCAACACATCGGTAGCGGGTACAGCTAGGCCACCGGCCAGCGCACCAACGCCAGCACCTACAGGACCGCCCAACATAAAACCGGTAGCCGCACCAGCAGCCGTTGGCGCTAAGGCTTCACTGACACCACGAATGGCTACGCGTGTCTTACGGACAGCTTCTTCACCCATCGATAGTTTGGGCGCAAGGTACTCAAGGATTTCGGCAGGTTTGTAACCTTGACCCAACGCATCATTGATGCGGGGGTCTTTGTCTTTCAAATAACCAATCAACTCGTCATCGCTGTATCCAGCACGCCGAGCGGTATTGATCTGATCGCGGAACTGGTCAGCCATGCGAGTCTCCGTTTATTGTGAGAAAGTGCCGGTTCCCAATGTACCGGGAACTGGACCTATTGGCTTTTTGTTGCCGAAGATGCTGTCCAAACCTTGTTTACGCTTAGTAGCGTCAGCAGGTGTTGCGCTTCTGTTAGAAGCCACGGGTTCGGCAAGCGGAGCAGTCGGACGATAGTATTCGATTGAACCTGCTGCCGCAGGATCTTTTTCCATAGTCTTGAGCAACGTCTGGTGGTTTTCCCACAGGCGCTTAGACATACGGTTCGAGATATTCACGACTTGTTGCAACTCGTCAAGTGTCAAGTTGGTGTCACCCGAGCGTGCTTTCTCAAGCAATTTGGTTTCTGGATCGGTGATCTGACCCTGACCCTTCAATTCGCCACGGCTTTCCAATGTCAAACCAGCAAGACCCTTCGCCACTGTCAGCGAGTTCTGCAACTGCGCTTGGTTGTCTGCGCCAGCCATGTTCAAGAGTTGAGCAATCGTGGTGCGTGCGCCAGCCATAGGACCAGCAATCACTTTACCAGTGTTCAATGCTTCTTGAATCAAGTTAGCGTTTTCACGCATACCAGCAGCGCCTTCAGCTTTGCTAAGTGACGATTCAACACGTTTACCAACTGGCTCAGACAAGCTCTTACCAGTCGGGCTGGTGATTGACACGTTTGTGTTTGTGCCGGGTGACTTGATCTTTTGCAATTTCTCGAATGCTGCCTTTTGCTCAGGAGTCATTCTCATGTAGGCTTCAAGTTCCTGCAATGCGGCAGGAGCATTTGGATTACGCTTCGAGTACAACTCAAGCTGATCCTGCATGATTCGTGCTTGCTGAATTGCTTGATTACCTTCAGGAGTGCCAGCGTACTTTGACGCAAACTGCAACAGGTTATTGATGCGGCCACGGGTTTGGTTGATCAGCGCATCATCTGGACCAGCGGCCATTGCATTGGCAGGAGCAACTGCTGGACGGTTGCCCATCAAAGCATTACCACCCATGGGAGCAGCAGGAGCCACAGGCATTGCACCGGGAGCCATAGGAGCGTTCATGCCATAAGTGCCGGAACCCAAAGCATTCACGGGTGCGGGAGTTTGGGGAACACGCACAACCGATGAAGGAGCGGCAGATGGCATAGCGGGAGCTGCGCCCATAGCGGGAGCACCACCGGCAGCAGGTGCTAAACCGGGCATTTCCAAACCGTTGGCTTTAGCATATTCGCGCTGTGCCTCAAGTCGCTTTTTGCCGTCAATACCTTTTACAACATAGTCGGGTTTACCCGTAGCAATCAAAGCATCGAACACTTGGTCGAGATCAGGGTTCTTACCGGCGGCTTTTAGTTGAGCCTGAAGCTGAACCATTGCTTCACGGTCAGCTTTCAACTGATCGAGTTGGATTTGATTTTGTTCTGTCGCCATCCGGTTTTCTTGGGATGCGCGATAACCTGCACCGAAACTGCCAGCGAGTTCGGGCTTGATGATGTTGAAGTCTGGAGCCATTGCCATGATCAATCCTTATACCCATGTACCGTCAGATGAACTTGCTGACGGGGTGCTTTTAAACCAACCACCAACGGTATCACCAACTTTACCCCAATCGGTATTTAGCGCCTGATCGAGTGCACGACCTGCTGTACCGTATTGTTGTGCCGCAAGGTTTCCACGCTGCATCAAAGCGTTACCTTGAGTTGCAGCGTTGCTCATTGCTAAGTTGCCTACGTTTGTGCCGTAAGTATTTGAGGCATTCCCAAGATTACTTGTTGCGGTTTGACCGACACCTGCCATTGACGCAAGTCGGTTGTAACCCGTATTGGCACGGTTGAGGCGCGAGTTGTACTCGTCCATGGCGCGACCATAAGCCGCACCAAATTCTTGTGAACCTAGATTTTGACCGTACTTCAAAGCGCCCTTGACGTTTGCGCCTGAAACACCAAGACCTCTTGCGGCCATTGATCGGTTCAGCGCATTCATCCCCTCGCTCATGCGAAACGCATAGCCGGGGTCTTGATACATTGAATTAGGGTCGTACTTAAATGCTTCGGGGAGCGCATATTCGCCACCTTGCATCTTGGCCAGTGCGTTTGTACCAGCTTGAAGCCAAGGCTGTTGCAGTTCGATTTGTTTGTCGAACATTGCCTTTTGCAAATCAGTCGCATAACGCGATGCTTCTGCTGAAGTGCCTGCGGCTTCTTTAACGGCACTGGCTTGCTTACTTGCAGGCCCAAAACCAAATACGTCTGCTACGCTATTAACTATGTCACCCATGATTCATTCTCCAATCGAATCGTACCGTTTTCACGGCTAATTTCTTTGAACCCGAATCCACGAGCAAGCCGCAGTGATGGCGTATTTTGCTCATTGATGCGTACCACGATTTTACCGTGGGTTCGGCCCATTTTGTCCAAATAATTTTTAAGTACTGTGCGAATTCGCCAGCGACCCCTTTTTTCAGGCACAACAAACAAATCGAATTCATTGCCCACAGCAACGAAAGCACCGCCATCAAACAACTCGATGTCGGTGTTCTTTTCCAGTTTGTCGCGTAAATCATCGGGTGCTTCATATCCTTTGTATTTCAGTAAATGATCCTTGATCACTTGCCAAACATCATCAGGTAACTTCGCGGCCACTGACTCGGATGTTAATTGCACTGGCGGTTCCTGCAATCGTTGAAATAAAGTCACCTACACCCAGAACCTGACCTACAAGTTCAGGGAACGTATAAACCTCAGAAGCCTGAAGCGTCTTGGTTTTGGTAATCAAGTTGGTGTTGCCAGCAGAGCCAGCAGTTGTCACCAAGTTGACAGAGATTGTGGCAGCAGATGCGCTGATATTAGTGGCTGTGAATTTGTCGATAATAGCCGTAACACCAGTCGCTGTATACTGAGTTGTTTGAGCATTTTCGGCATATTTAGCCGGTACGAGGACTTTGACGGTCACTGTCATGGTTTACTCCAAAAGTAGGACATTGTTAGGTACGTATTGTGTCATTATCCAGTTTGAGCCGTCAGACACAAGTGTTGCTGTATCG
>Ga0181363_1000194_pt1 | contig 18453 bp, 21 predicted proteins | sample Fa13NDMLBSN_FD_130109 | JGI IMG/M metagenome (GOLD analysis project Ga0181363, IMG submission 130109) | Freshwater viral communities from Lake Michigan, USA - Fa13.ND.MLB.S.N | ecosystem: Environmental > Aquatic > Freshwater > Lake | place: USA: Michigan | collected 2013-09-23
AGACTGTACGCCAGCGCGCGTGAAATTCTGCAAGATGCGCGACCGTGGAGGGGGTCAAAACAGCAGGGGACCGACCGCCGCGCGCAAATTCACGAGACGACGAGCACACGAAACGCCGTAAATCACGGCATTACAAGACAAAAACAACCAGGCATGACGGGCGGGACCATGTTCGACAATCTAAAGACGATCGACGCCGCCGAGCTAACGCTAGACGCCGCCGAGTTTGCTTGCGAAGCCGCCGACGGCATGGCGCTAGACGACGGCCGGCTAGTGACCGCCGAATTCAAGCGACAACGCGAAGCCGAGGAAGCGACCGGCGAAACGCTCACCGAGATCAAAGGCGAGATCGTGCTAGACACGCGCGACATACGCCGGAGCTTCCTAGACAAGCGCCGAGCCGCGCACGCCGCCGAGGTTATCGAGACAATTCCGCGACCCGACGAAGGCCGCCACATGATCGTTGGCGGGAGCTTCGCGCTATTCGATTGCCTAGCCGCCGTGCTGCAAATCGCCGCGACGACCGCCGACGAGGTAACCATCTCGACGCTTGGCTTTAGCCGCTTGAACGTGCTAGCGCTCTGCAAGCTGTTAGACGCCGGAACCGTCGGGCGGATTGTGCTAGCGTGTTCGCACTACTTCGCCGCGAGTTCAAAACCTATTTGGCAAATCGCAACCGAGCAGTTAACCGAGAAGCGCGGCCAACTGGTGATAACGTCGCGCACTCATGCCAAAATTCTCGCGATCAAACTAGCCGACGGCCGAGCGGTTACGGTCGAATCGTCGGCAAACTTGCGCAGTTGCTCGAACATTGAACAGATGACCGTATACGGATGCCCGAGGTTGTACGACTTTCACGCCGCTTGGATTCGAGGTTTAGCCAAATGAAACCGGGACCAAAACCAAAACCGACCGCGCAGAAAAGACTAGCCGGCAACCCAGGGCAACGCCGCCTATCGGACGACGAGCCGACGCCCGAGGTAGCAGCGCCGGAGCGCCCCGCATTCTTGAGCGAGGCCGCCGCCGCCGAGTGGGACCGGACCGCGCCGAAGCTAGTAGCAATGGGCGTGCTTAGCGCCGCCGACGCCGCCGCGCTTGCCATGTATTGCGAGTTTTATACGCGATGGCAGGAGGCCGAGAAGAAACTACGCGAAGGCGGGGCCGTCGTGAAGGTCAACGGGCAGGTTATGCCGTCGCCTTATTTGAGCGTCGCGAACAAGGCCGCCGACATGCTGCTAAAGCTGACCGCCGAATTCGGATTGACGCCGAGCGCCCGCACACGAGTACGCGCGACGAAGGCCGGAGCAAAGCCGAGCGCCGACGCGAAGCCGAAGCGCGGAAAATGGGAGGGTATTTTGAAGATGCCCGGCCAGGAGCAGCAAACCGGATGAAGTACAACGCCGCCGCACGTCAGGCGATCGCATTCATTGAAAACCTAACGCTAGTCGGCGACCGCTCAGGCGATCCGGTTAAGCTGTTGCCGTTCCAAAAAGAAATCATAGCGACCATTTTTGGAAAGACCGACAAGCAAGGCCGCCGACTAATCAAGCGCGTCTTTCTATTCCTACCGCGCAAGCAGGCGAAGACGTTCCTTGTGGCTTGCATCGTGCTCTATTGGCTATTGGGCCGAGGGCTGCGCGGGCAACAATGCTTTTCCATCGCGAACGACAAAGAGCAGGCCGCGCTATTGTTCCGCATGGCCGCGCAGATTCTTGAGCAAGACCCCGAGCTTTTAGAAGCCGCCGAGATTGTGCCGAGCACGAAGCGCATAACAGTACCCGCCGCCTATTCCTATTACGCCGCGCTATCGAGCGAGAGCACGACGAAGACCGGGCGCGACTCGTCGCTAGTGATAATCGACGAGGCGCAGGATATTCGCAACGTCGACCTAATCAAGAACGTCACGACGGGCCGCACAAACCGCGAAGACTATTTGACTATCTTCGTCGGCACCGCAGGCAAGCGCAAAGACACGCCGTTCTACGCCGAGTACGAATACGCCCGACAGTGGAAGGCAGGCATTATCAAAAATGAGAACTACGCCGCGTGGATTTACGAGGCCGACGAGGGCGACGACTGGGAGAGCGAAGCGACTTGGCGGAAGGTAATGCCCGCCTATGGCAAATTCTGCCGGGCCGCGAGCGTGCGCGAAGAATACGAACTCGCGAAACAGATGGAGCACAAGAAAGCCGACTTTCAGCAGTACCTATTGAACATCTGGCAAATATGGGGCGGCGTGAAATGGGTCACCGATGAAGACTGGATGGCGAACGCAGCGCCGCCGCTTGGAGACGCCGCCGAGTATTGGGCAGGCTTCGACGGCGCGAGCGTGCGCGATACGTCGTCGCTTGTTTTATACGGCCGGAACTCGCGCGGCTTGTGGGACGTTATTCCCTTTATTTGGGTGTGCCGCGCCCAGGTTGAAGAGCGCACCGGGACCGACTTTAGCTATAGCGCGTGGGAGCGTAGCGGCTACCTTCGAGTGACCGAGGGCAGTAGCCAAAACCAAGACGAGATAGCCAAGCAGATCGAAGAAATTGCGACCCGCTACAAGATTCGGCAAACGTCGGTTGACCGCGCCGGGCTATCGTGGCTCAGCGGCAAGTTTCAAAAAATGGGGATGAACCCCGTCGGATTCTCGCAGGCGCTCATGGCGCAGACGGAACCAATCAAACAGCTAGAGCGGCAGATTCTACGCCGCGAGCTATGCCACGGCGGGCACCCGGTATTGCGTTGGATGGTCAACAATATCAAGACCTTCACCGACGGCGCGGAAAACGTGAAGTTTCACAAGAAGGCGAGCGAAGACAAAATCGACGGCGCGCAGGCGCTAGCAAACGCCGTCGGGATTGCCTTCCCCACGCTCACCGCCGAAGAATTCGGCATCGGCGAGAGCGTGTACGAGTCGCGCGGCTTGCTCGTGCTGTAGCGCCGCATAGATAAGACCATGCTAAAAGCACTACTTCGCCGCGTGTTCCGATCGCTCGAAAATCCGTCGCAATCGCTCAGCGGTTGGCGCGCCGGGCCGAACGTGCTAGCCGGCGTCGATATTGATGAAACGTCGTGCCTATCTCACTTGCCGGTATACGCCGCCGTGAATCGCATTGCGAGCGACATGGCGCTATTAGACCCGCAACTAGAAGACACGCAGGCCGACGGCACGCGCCGCATTGCTTCCGAGCACCCGCTAGACCGGATTCTCTCAGTGACGCCGGACGGCGAAATCACTTCCGACCGTTGGCGACAATCACTATTCGGGCACGTTAGGACGTGGGGCAATTCATACCACGAGATCGAGTACGACGTAGCGACGTGGACGGTTAAGGCCGTGCACATCTTGAACCCTAGCCGGATGAAGGTAAACCGCACCGAGCTAGGAGCGATCGACTACGAGTACCACGACCAGCGCGGCGGCGTGACGCACCTACCGCCGTGGAAGGTTCTACACTTCGCCGGGCTAGGCTTCGACGGACTCGTGGGGTATAGCCCGATTGCACTAGCGCGCGAGACGCTTGGACTAGGCAAGGCCGCCGACCTATTCGGCGCGTCGTTCTTCGGACAGGCCGCACGCCCGGCCGGCATGTTGAAGACAACCAAGAGCCTAAGCGAGCAGGCCGCGAAGCGACTGCGCACCGACTTCGAGCAGATGTACGCCGGCGTTTTTAATACCGGGCGCATCATCGTGGGCGAAGACGGGATGGAGTTTGTACCTATCTCGATTCCGCCGAACGATGCGCAGTTTATCGAAACGCGCAAGATGAGCATTGAAGACGTGGCGCGGCTTTTCGGCATTCCCGCGCACAAAATCGGAGGCCCGGCGGCGACCGGCAACATCGAAGAACAAAACATTGACTACCTGCAAAGCACGTTGCTAGGGCTTTGCAATATGTTTGAGGGCGAAGTTAGATTGAAGCTGTTAAGCGGCCCAGGCGATCGAACGCTTCGAGTCGCGCACGACTTCAAAAAGCTATTGAAGGCGAACGCCGCCGCGCGTGCTCAGTACAACGCTACCGCGATTCAGTGGGGTTGGGCGACCCGCAACCGCGTCGCCCGCGATGAAGGCTACGCGCCTTACAAGGGCGGCGAAGCGCCTTTGCTTCCGTTGAACATGGTACAGATCGGCCCCGACGGCTTGCCGCTTCCGAACCCGACGCCGCCGCAACCGGCAACCCCGACGACGGCCGCCGCCGCTTCGAGCGCGACCGACCTAGCCGGACTCGTGCGCAGCCTGATCGACGAGGCCCGCGAAGCGCGAGCGATCGCCGCGCAGCCGAGCACGACCGCGAACGACGGCGCAGCGCTGGCCGCCGTGCAAGCGATCGCCCGCGCCGAGCTATGCCGAGCACTACGCCGCGAGGCCGCCGCGATCGCCCGAGCCGCCGCACGGCCGAACTTCCGCGAAGCGATCCCCACGCTATGCGAAGAACACCGCGCCTATCTAGCCGAAGCTATGGCCCCGAGCCTAGCCGCGCTGGCAACCGTGGGCGGTATGCAGATCGACGCCGCCGCGCTGGCCGCCTCGTGGAGTGAGCGCAGCGCCGCCGACCTGCACGAACTCGAAGCCGTGACGATCGCCGCGCAGCGCCCGGCCGCCGTCGCCGGGCTAGCCGAGCTATGGCGATCGCGCATAGATACGGCATGGCACACGCAAGCAAAGAGCGCCGCTATCTGACGCAAGAACTTCGAGCGAAGCGCAGCACCGGCGGCGCGACGATCGAAGGCTACGCGGCGAAGTTTGGAATCGTCAGCGAAGACCTAGGCGGCTTCCGCGAAGTGCTTTTGCCGGGTTGCTTCGACTTGGCAGGTTCGCCCGACGTAATTTGCAACTATGAGCACGACGATTGCGCGATCCTAGGGCGCACTTCGAGCGGCACGCTAAAGATTGCCGCCGACGAGGTAGGGCTACGCTTCGAGTGCTCAGCGCCGCCGACCGCGCTAGGTAACGACGTTTGCGCGTTAATCGAGCGGGGCGACCTGAAGGGCAATTCTTTTGCCTTCGAGGTATCCGAGAACGGCGAAGAATGGGGCAAAGCCGACGACGGCTTACCGCTTCGCAAAATCACGCGCTGCCTGTTATACGACGTGGCCGTAGTCGTTCACCCCGCCTACGCCGACACCGAGCTAGCGCTACGCAGCTTGGCGCAGGCGCAGAAGCCGCCGACCCCTCGAAACGTGAATTGTGCGGCGCGGCTACGGCTCGCCGAGGCTTGCGCATAGATAGACCGCGCAGGCGAACGACGAACGGACACCTAGCGCAATACCTCCAAGTATTCGCAAGCAAGGTTATCCACCATGTCGGCAGCAATCATCGAGAAGCGTAAGCAGCGGGCCAAGAACGTACACGACGCCCGCGCGATCCACACCCGCGCCGAAACCGAAAAGCGCGATATGAGCGCCGAAGAGCGCAAGAACTTCGACGACCTCATGGCGACCGTCGACACGCTCGCCGACGAAATCGCGTTGTTGAAGGCAGGCGAAGAAGGCGAAGAAGAGCGCGACGAAGACGAAGACAAGAAGAAGGCCGACGCCGAACGGCTCGAAGCCGCCGAGGCCGCCGCCGAAGAAGACGGCAAGCGCGGCGAACGTCGCGCCCCTCGTGGCGCGCCGGAACAACGCGGCGGCAACGACCGCGAGCAGCGCTACGCCGTCGCCTACCGCAACTGGCTGCGCAGCGGCATCGAAACCCGCGACCTTTCCCTAGGCACGAACAACGCCGGCGGCTTCCTCGTGACGCCGACGCAGATGAGCAAAGACCTAGTCGTCGCGCTCAACAATCTGGTGTTCGTGCGCGGCTTGTGCGACATCGAGACGTTGACCGAGGCCAAATCGTTAGGCGTGCCCCAAATCACGACCGACGTAAGCGACGCCGATTGGACCGCCGAAGTGCCGACGCTCACGGCCGATACGTCGCTCGTGCTGGCCCGCCGCGACTTGTCGCCTAACTTGCTCTGCAAGTTGGTGTTGGCTTCGCACCGCCTGTTGAACAACAGCGCGCTGCCCGAGCAAGTTATCATGCAGCGGCTTGCGTACAAATTCGCCGTCAGCGAAGAAAACGCATTCTTGAACGGCAGCGGCAGCGGGCAACCGTTGGGCATGTTCACGGCGAGCGCGTCGGGCATCCCGACGAGCCGCGACGTGACCGCCGCGAGCACTTCGACGTTCACGGGCGACGAGCTTATTAACGTCACAATGTCGATCCCGGCGCAGTACGCCAAGTCGGCTAGCTTCGGCTGGATCATGCACCGCGACGCCGTGAAGATCGCGCGCAAGCTGAAGGACGGCCAAGGCCAGTACCTTTGGCAAATCGGTATTGGCAACGATCGGCCGGACACGCTGTTAGGCTACCCGCTTTACCAAAGCGAGTACGCCCCGAACACGTTTACGACCGGGCTTTACGTCGCCTTGTTGGGCGACATGAAGTCCTACAAAATCGCCGACGTGGCAAACATGGAGGTTCAACGCCTCGTGGAACGCTACGCCGACAGCAACCAAATCGGCTTCCTGGGCCGCCGCTATCTCGACGCTTCGCCGGTTCTCGCAAACGCCTTCGCGCGGCTGAAGTTGGCATAGTCTCAAACCCTATCCGGCGGCTTGGCGTCGTCGGTCGCTCCGAGGCCCGGCGGGAGTAAATTCCCGCCGGGCCTTTTCGTGCGCATAGATATTCCAGACCGAACAACACAACCCCGCCCCCACTGGTGACACATGGCCGCAGATTCGACGATCGCCGCGAAGGTTCAACACGTTGACGGCGGCAACCGCTTAGTTATTGCGTCGGGCGGAACGCTCGAACTCGCATCAGGCGCGGCGCTCAGTCTGCCCGCCGGTACGGCCGCCGCCGGTAGCGCCCCGCTGAAACTGCCCGCCGGCACGGTTATGACCACGCCCGAGCCGGGCGCATTCGAGACGGACGGCACGGCGTTGTACTGGACGAACGGCGCAGGCGTGCGCAAGACCATCACGATTACCTAAGCAGGCCGCCGGACACGAGGCCCGACGAAGACGCCGCGCGATCGCTCGACGTTCACCACTAGGGACACGATGAGCAATAACCTTTACGCGCAGCACGTTATACCGTCCGGCCTTGTGGTCGTGACGCCGCCGGCTTCCGAACCCGTAACCGTCGCCGAGGCCAAGTTATGGATTCGGCAGGAAACGGACTTCACCGCCGACGACGGACTAATAGCCGAACTAATCCAGACGGCGCGAGTATTCGCCGAGGCGCACCAGCGCCGGACGTTGATTCAAACGACGTGGGGTTATTCGCTCGATTGTTTCCCGTCGGGCGGTTGGCAATGGACGCAGCCGGGCGGGGCTATCTTTCTCCCCATGCCGCGACTCGTGAGCGTTACGAGCGTTGTCTATGTCGACCAGACCGGCGCGACGCAGACGCTCAACAATACGCGATACACCGTGGACACGCGATCGCAGCCGGGCCGGATCGCGCCTATCTTTGCGCAGCCGTGGCCGGTTGTACGACCGCAGGCCGCCGCCGTCGTCGTAACCTACATAGCGGGCTACGCGAACGCCGCCGCAGTACCCGCGCCGACGAAGACCGCTATCAAACAACTCGTGGCGCACTGGTACAGAAACCGCGAAGCCGTCGGCAACGCAGGCGACGAGGTTGCGCTATCGGCTAAGCGATTGCTAGACGCCGACGCCGTGGGAGGGTTGTACTAACACCGTGGCCGACGACCTGCACGCGATCGACGCCGGTTCTCTGCGCTTCCGCGTGGACATACAGACCAACGCGCCGACGACCACGAGCAAAGGCGAACATCTCGACGACTGGACGACGACCGTAACCCGTTGGGCGAGCATCACCCCGGCCGCCGGGCAATTCTTCACCGCGAGCGAACAGATTCGGAATTCGGTATCGCACAAAATCGTGATCCGATACTACGGCGGATTGACGCCGCGCCACCGTCTCAAATTCGGTAGCCGGATTTTCTCGATTCTCTCCGTACTCGACGAGGGCGAACTACACGCGCGGCAAACGATCCTAGCGACCGAGGTAGTCTAATGTCGTGCTGCACACTCGGCGCGCTTGCGTCACCGCTTCCGCTTCCGCTGGCCGTCGCCGTATGCCCGACGATCGAGCTTAGCGACTACACCCTAGAAGCAGGATTGAAAACCTACCTACTAGGCAGGGCCGCTATCTCGTGCCTCGTGGCCGCGCGCATGTTCCCCAAGAACGTACCGCGCGACGTAGAGCGCGCCGGATACCCTTGCATAGTCTACGACGTAACCGAAGCGCCAAACGAAGCGATAACCGGGCAAGCAGGTTCCGCCGTCGCGCAAGTGGACTTGCATTGTTGGGCGACCACGTTTGAGGCCTCGACGTTGATTGCAAAAGCCGTGCGCCCCGCGCTGCAAGGCTTCCGAGGTTGGGCCGGCTTGGCGGGAATCATCGCGAGCAAGTACGAAAGCACCGACGACGAAGACCAAGAACCGAAGGACGACAGCGGCGCTTATTGGTACTGCCGGACGCTTACCTTTTCCATTGTCTACGTCGTGCCGCTTCACACGTTCTAGCGCCGCGCATAGATAGACCGACGCACACACCGCACAGGACAAAGACAAATGCCGTTTAACTTCACCATTCCCGGCTTAGGTTGCGAGGTTTCGTATTGCACGACCGAGGGCGGCACCTACGTTGACGTGGGGCAGCTAAAGTCGATCGACGGGACCAACTCCGAGGTTGGCATGTTCGATAGCACGGGCCTTGCGTCGGCCGCCGGCGAACAAATCCCGACGCTTTTCCGCGCGGGCGAATTCGGCTTTAAAGTGATCTTCGACCCGGCAAATACTACGCACGTCGCGCTACACGCCGCGCACGTCGCGAAAACTCTGCTTTACTGGAAACTGACCTACCCTAACCCCGTCGGCCCCGGCGCGTCGGCACCCGGTAGCCCGAAGGTTTATTCTTTCCCCGCGTGGGTTAAGTCGTTCGCGACGAGCGGCTACGAAGTAGAGGGCGGCATCGAGGGCGCTTGCGGGCTTGCAATCACGGGAGCCGTGACGCTTGGCTAATCTCCGCGACCGCCTGAAGGAAACCACGAAGCCGCGACTTGTGCCGACGACGCTAGCCGGCGTCGCTTGCTTCCTGCGCCGTTGGAACGAGCGCGAACAGATCGAATGGGCGATTGAATGTCAGACCGCCGCAAAGGAAGACTTCGACGGCGATAAAGTCGACTTCTACACGAAGTGCAAGGCGATTGCCCGCAGCCTATGCGACGAGCACGGCGAGCTAGTGTACGCCGACTATCTTGAAGTCGCCGAGCACGATAGCGACGCGCTCGACCCCGTTTTCGACGAGGTGATCGCGCTGCAATCCCGAGCGAACGCCGACGCTAAAAAAAACTAGCGGCTAGCGTTACGCTCGATTTTTGCCTACGACTTGCGCGCGAGCTTGGCTACACGCTGCGCGACTTGCTCGACAGCATGGGCGAAGGCGAGCTAGAGCTATGGTATGAGCACGCCAAAGGACAACCGCTTACCAATTCTTGGTTGCAAACCGGAGTAATCGCGAGCACCGTTGCGAACTACGCCGGGCGCATCGCTACGAAGTTTGCCGACGCGGAAATGTATTGCCCGATCTATCGCGACCCGCAGACGCCCGCGCAGTTAGAAGCCGCCATGCTGGCCGCATTCGCCGCCGGCGGTATCGAGGTTATCGACACCCGACCGAAGGAGGCCGCCGCGTGATCGACTTCACCTGCAAGGTAGACGACAGGGCGCTAATCAAACAGCTTGAGGCGCTAGGACCGAAGTGCAAACCGATTTTGCGAAAGGCGCTACGACCGCTGGCCGCCGAGGTAAAAAAAGCCGTAAAGCCGCTAGCGCCGAAACGCACGGGAGCGCTACGCAAGTCGCTAGCCGTCGTGCCGATCAAAAGCCGCCGCTTTTATACGATCGGCTTCCGCATATTCAGCCGCTACAAGAGCACCGACGGCGGCAAACCGAAAGCCTACGCATTCGCGCCGGAGTACGGAGTAAAGAAAGGCCGAGGCGTGCAACCGGGCCGCGAATTCTTCAAGAAGGGGGCCGCGATCGCCGCCGCCTACGTTCCCCGCTGCAAACAAGCGATCGCCGACGCGATCGCCGCCGCATTCAACAAGTAGAAGGCGTGGCATAGATAGAACATGGCACGCTCAGCGTTAAACGTACTTGTCGGCGCGACGATAACCCCGCTGCAAAAGCAGTTAAAGAAGGGCGTCGGCCTCGTCAAAGACTTTGGACGGAACGCGAGCAAAGCCGTTGCCGGTTCCGGCGGCATCGGGGGCGCGATCGCCGGGCTAGTCGGCGGCGTGACCGTCGCCGCCGGGCTGAAAATGGCAATAAGCAAATATCGCGAGGCCGAGACGGCAGGCGCACGGCTCACGAGCACGCTAAAGGCCGGAGGGAACGCCGCCGGAGTATCGACCGGGCAGGTTCTAGGCTTCGCCAAGCAAATGCAAGCGACGACCGGAATAGCCGTTAGCGCGACTATGGCCGCCGCCGCCGAGCTAGGCAAAGTCGACAACATCAAAGGCCCGAACTTCAACGAAGCGATTAAGCAGGCCGCGAACTACGCCGCCGTCGTCGGGGGCGACGTGACGAGCGCGAGCAGCACACTAGCCGGAGCGCTGAAGAACCCGCGCGAAGGATACCTAGAACTGGCCGCCGCCGGCGTGCGCTTTTCCGACGCGCAGATTGACGCGCTACAGACCATGCAAGCAACGGGCGACATGGCCGGAGCGCAAAACGTAATTCTCGAAGCGATGCGAGCGCAATACGAGGGAGCCGCCGAGGCCGCCGGTAACACGCTCGACGGTTCGATTAACAAACTTTGGGGCAGCGTAACAAATTTAGCCGCGACGATCGGCGAAGCGCTGGCCCCGTATCTAAAGGCCGCCGTCGGCACGCTGACCGAGTGGACCGCCGGACTAGACACCGCCGCGACGAAAAACAGCGCGATAGAAGCCGCCGCCGTCGCCGTCGGTTGGGTTGTCGACGGTATGCAAGTGTTAAACGCCGCGTGGAAAGCAGGCGAAGCGATCGCCGCCGGACTTATCGCCGTCCTAACGACCGGGTTTAAGTGGGCGACGCAGGCCGTTCTAGCCGTCGTCGAAGCGCTCGAAATGATCCCCGGCACGAGCAAGACGAGCAGCGCGGCTATTAAGTCTTTCCTAGCCGACGTGGAAGGCTTCGAGGCCGCCGCATACCAGAACACCGCCGACGCCGCCGACGCTGTTAGCGAAGCGTGGGCGAAGCCGTGGGAGTCGACGAAGACTAGCCAATTCTTCACGAAGGTTGCGACCGACACGAAGAAGACCGCCGCCGCCATGACCGAGCTAGGCGGCGCTATCAAGGCCGGCCCCGTGGGCGCGATGAAGCAGCTGAGCGCCGAGGCGATCGAAGCACAGAAAAGCGCTACCGGCATGGTGCGCGAGATGAAGCAGAAACTTGAAACCTTCGGAATGGACGACTGGCAATCGCAGGCCGCCGCGCTAGAGAAGAAAGGCGCGACCGCCGGGCAGGTTGGCGACGTTAAAAAACTCGGCGCACAGTTGAAGGGCAAAGAACTAGCCCAATCACTAGAGACGCCGTTTGAGAAATTCGGGCGCGAGATGAAGAAGCTATCGGACCTAGCCGCCGCCGGCGGTATTGGCGGCGTCGACCTGGAGCGCGCGAAGACGGCGCTAGTTAGCGACCTGCAAGGCGCACTACCCGACGAGAAGATAAGCGCAGGCGGTCCGATCATGGCCGGCTCACAGGAAGCGCGAAGCGCCTTATTGAGTTACCAAGGATTGTCGCGCAAGAACGACCCGGCGACGCAGGCGCTAAAGCTGCAAGAGCGCCAAGCAGAAGACCAGAAGCTAGCGACGCTTTATCTACGCAAACTGGCGACCGGCGGCGGCGGGCTATTACCCGCGCCCGCATTCTAACCGAGGCAGTAGACGTTATGGCCGTCGTTGACGTTATCGAGCAATCACACCTACGAGCAGGCACCGCGCCGTATAACTCGCCCGGTACATCGGTGCGCGTGTTCCTCGTGGTAACCGACAGCAAGGAAAACGACGACGGACTAGCATTGTCGACGACGGCGGTAGGGGCCGACGGCAGTACAATACCGACACAGCGCGACCCACACCCGACGCGAGCTATCTTGCGCGTCGCTGACAAGTCGGCGCGGCAGGCCGACGACAAAAACGGACTTATCTGGGAGGTAACCGTAAGCTATGCCTATTTGCCGCCGTTCTATTACCCGTGGGACGAACCCGCAATAACCAGTTGGGACGCAACGAGCGTAGACACGCTATTTGAGCGCGACATAGACACCGGGAAACATATCAAGAACAGCGCCGGGCAACCGTTCGACCCCGCGCCGACCGTGTTGCGTTACGACAGCGTGTTGACCGTCACAAAGAACCTGGAGACGTTCGCCGAATCGGTAATAAAGACCTACGGCGGCACGTTGAACAACGCGACGTTCAAAGGTCACGCGCAAGACTACGTCATGTGCGTGCCGCCGAAGGTATCCGACCAACTCTACACTTCGCCGCTTGGCGTAATCACGACCTACAAAGCCGTGACGCTTCAATTCTTATTCCGCAATCCTGATATTGGTATCAGTTGGCAACCGAAGCTATTAGACGCCGGATTCTGCAAGCTAGTTAGCGGCTCCCTCGTGCCTATCACGATCGGAGGCCGCGAGCCGACGACGCCGGTTCCCCTCGACGGTTCCGGTATGCCGCTTGAGCCGCCGACGGACACGCCGACCTTTATTGACGCGCGCGGCTATCCCCGCTCGACGTTCGCTACGCTTCTAGCGCTCGTGGGGTTGTAATGCCCGAGCAAATCTACGGACTCACGAAGTCGCAGCTAGAGCGGATTGTTGCCGGGCTAAAACGCCTGGAAGCGATGCCGCGCGGCCAAGGTAGCGGCGCGAGCAACTATCGACCGAGCGGCTACAACGTCGCGAAGTTTAAGCTACAAGAGAACCTGACCGACGCCGGCGAGGCAGACGCGAAATTCTGGTACGACAGCACCGAGGGCGACGAGGTGAAAATTCAGCCGTTCGGCGTGGGCGGCACCGTTGCCACAGGCGAGATTATCGCCGCGTTTTGGTGGGACGGCGCGTGGCACTTCCTAGCCGCCGAGAGTTGCCCGAGCGAATAAATGGTAATACCTTCGCGCTGCTGTTGTGGCGGTTGCCGACTTTGCGCCGGTACGTCGGAGGTGCCCGACTATCTGACGCTAATATTGTCGGGCGCGGTCGACTTCGACTGTGCGGTTGCCGACGCCGCTTGCGATAACGAGCCGTCGCCGCTTTCCCCGTTCGCAAGTATCAACGGCGAGCACCAACTAGATTACAGCGCGTCGCTAACCGCCGCGAACGCCGGAGGCAATCCCTGCATTCGCTGGTATGAATCGGAACCGTTCGCCTATGGCGACTTCCTAGCGTCAACGGTTGGCGCGCCCGACTGTATCGTAGCGAGCGGCTACACAATCACGTTCGCCGCCGAGGTTGTCTACGTCAGCGGGCCGGACGTGCTGGCCGTTTACCTATATACCTACATAATGACGGACGAAGGGGTTCGCTACTACTCTGGAATAACGAGCACCGTAGAAGCCGACGACATGGCTTGGCTATGCGATAGCGAGCTAACATCGGACGAGTGGACGAACCCCGGCTATGATTTTTACGCGACGACCGGCGACGGCTACCCCGATGCCTACCTAGTGCGCTTTAATCTTGGAGATTGTGCCGACGAGGTAGTAGCGAACCCCGTAGCTATCCAAATGAGCCGATCGGCGGGAGGCTTTACTCCATGACGCCCGACCGCGTTATTTTGATCGGCGGCGCGGAGTATGTTATCGCGCGGAGCAACGGCCGCGCCGCCGTGCTCGTGCGGAAGGATTCGGCACCGATCGCCGAGCCGAAGCCGCAGGCGAAGACGTTCGCGGCGCTGGCGACCGATTGCCCGCTACGAGGCGCGACCGTCGGCGCAATCCGTTGCGGTTGCGGGGGCGGCGTGCAAACGATCGAAGTGGCGACGTGCGAGCTAGCGACCGAGGCCGGCGGCACGGGACATTGTACGCCGCGCAACATCGGCAACGGCAAAACGTGGGAGGCTATCGGCGTATCTACGCGCCCGAGGGCTTGCAGCACCTGCACGCCGCCGAGCGCATAGATAGAGCATGGCACAAAAGTTATTAAATTCGGCCGCGAGCACGTTGGCCGCCGCGATTACCGACGCCGCTACGTCTATCGTCGTCGCAGACTCGGCTACCTTCCTGCCGGGCACGGACGGAAGTTTCCGCGTGAAGATCGACGACGAGCTAATTATCGTCACGTCGATTAGCGGCAACACGCTGACCGTGACGCGCGGAGCCGAAGAAACCACGGCGATCGGCCACGACGCGAACGCTACGGTTCAAGCCGTGCTCAGCGCCGCGAGCTTGTCGGCCGCGATCGCCGAGGGGGGCGGCGGCGGCGGTCCCTTCTATGATGAAGACATTGCCGCAGACGCCGACATTGACGGCAGCAAATTCGCCAATGAATCTATTACCGGCGCGAAACTGGCTACCGGCGCAGCCGCCGAGAACATCGGGAACGGCCAGATTGTCGAAGCGATGCTTGCCGACGACGCGGTAACGGCCGCGAAGCTAGCCGCCGGCGCTGCCGTGGCAAACATCGGCGCGGGAGGGATTACCACCACGCAGCTAGCCGCCGGTGCGGTCGACTTGACAACGCATGTCAGCGGCTTGCTACCGCTCGGCAACGTAGACGTTTCCGAAGGCGCGCTAGTCGTCGGCAGCGGATCGAACGCCGGCACGTTGTTGACGCTCGCCGCCGGCCAAATAGTTATTGGCGACGCGACCGGGAAGGCCGTAGCCGTCACGATGAGCGGCGACGCGACGATTGACGAAACCGGAGCCGTTACCGTCGCCGGAGGTTTTAGCGGCGATTATGACGACCTGAACGGCGCGCCCGATTCGCTAGCGGACTTTATCAACGACATTACCGGCGGAACGGTCGCGGGCGCAATTCAATTCCGCAGCGCCGAGGGGGAATTCGCCGGAGACGACTTGGCACGAACCGACGGCTCGGGCGGACTCACCGCTGTTCAATACAATTTCAACAATCCGTCAGCCGCTAGCCCCTGCATCTACGCAAACGGCAGCCACGAGACGACGGTTGAGAGCATTAACGGGCTATGGTTGATCCCGAATAAGAACGACCTCGCATTAGGCACCGTGTTTGCCGGTGGCGCTGGCCTATTTACGAAGCAGATCGGATTGCAAGGCGCTAGCCCGAAGATCGTTCTTAACGACTTCCCGCCGCCTTCTGCCGGGCAAGTGCTCACCGCCGATGCGTCGGGAATTCTTTCCTACGCTTACCCCGTTCAGATCACCGCAAGCCGCGCCGCAGTATCCAACGGCTCAGGGCTAATAACGGCATCGGCGACGACCGCAACCGAGCTAGGCTATCTATCGGGCGTTACGTCGGCAATCCAAACGCAACTAACCGCGAAGGCGGCGGCGGCTATCACGATCAGCACGACCGCGCCACTTTCGGGCGGCGGCAACTTGTCGGCAAATCGCACGCTCACGATTGCCGACGCCGCAGCCGACGGAACGACGAAGGGCGCGGCCGCATTCAATGCAACGAACTTCTCGGCCTCGTCGGGCATCGTTAATACAATTCAGAACATCGACACGACGGCCGCGCCACGGTTCGCACGATTGGGGCTAGGCGCTGCCGCCGATGCCGTCAATATGTTCACGCTCACGCAACCGGCCGCGACGAGCGGCAGCCCGAGCGCCGCAGTTATCACGAGCGGCGCGCACACCGCGTTGACGGCTTCAACCGAAGCAATCGACGAGAACCACAACCACGCGCGAACGGTTCAGTTTTCGACCGGAGCGCTAGCAACTCAACGCGCCGTTGTCTATCAGGCTCCGACCTATGCGTTTGTCGGCGCTTCGACGATTACGAACGCCGCCACGGTTGCGATTACCGGCGCGCCCGTAAAAGGCACGAACGCGACAATTAGCAACACGCACGCGCTATTAATTCAAGCTGGCGCAGTTTCAACGGCAGCGGCTTCGTTTGGCTTGACCGTCAACACGCAGACCGGCGGCACGGCTAATTACTGCGCCGCGTTTCTTGGCGGCGCTGTAGGGATTGGAACGTCTGCCCCAACGTATACGCTTGACGTGTTCGGCGGTATTCGAGCTACCGGCGGTATTACCGTCACAAACAACAACACTTTCAACGGGCCGAACGGCAATTACATCTTCTACCCCGGCACGACCGGCGGCGGCGAATGCAATGTTCTAACTACGGCGCTGACGCAAGCGCCCATTCTACGCATCAAGACCGCTTCCGGCGCACTATCTACCGCGTACCCGATTTACACGCAGGACTCTAGCAATAACCTGCAAATTGCCTTTACGCCGACCGGCGGCGCAGTCTTTAACGAGAGCGGCAACGATGCCGACTTCCGAATCGAAGGCGACACGCAGGCGAATCTATTTGTTCTCGACGCATCGGCCGACGCTATCGGCATCGGCACGGCTAGCCCGTCGTCGTCGTCGCAAATGACGATTGCCGCCGGAACCACGACGAAAGGCCCGCTACTGCTGACGAGCGGAACGAACTTGACGACGCCCGTTAATGGCATGTTCGAGTATGACGGCACAAATTTGTATTTCACGACCGGCGGCACACGCAGAACCGTGACGCTGGTTTAACCATAGGAGCGCCGAGCGAATGATTACCCGCGAGAGCATCGAGAAACGGATTGCCGACACCGAAGCGGCAAAGCAGCAGCACATGGCGAACGCCGCCGCGTGCGAAGGCGCTATTCAGATGGCGAAAAGCATTCTTGCCGAACTGACCGCGCCGACGGAAGCGCCGCCGACGGAGTAACCCGACGCGAGACGCACTACAACAACGACCAGCGGCGGCGGCGCATGATGCCCGCCGCCGTTGTCGTTTGTGCTCGTCGTCGCCGCTACGTCGCACCGTGGAGGCCGCGAGCGAAGACGACGCTAGACGGTTCGCCGACGGCTTTCGTAGGATCGAGATAGCTAGCGACCGTGACGCGCCGCGAGCTATGGCCGAGCGCCGCAGTTGCATCGCCGCCGGCCGCTTCTAACAACGTGGCAAACGTGCGCCGCAGGGCTTGCGGCTTGAAGCGCCGACCCGACGGCAGACCGGCGCGCTTAAGTAGCTTCGTATAACGAAGGTAGAACGCGCCCGACTTGTGACCGCGCAACCACGGCACCGCGAACACGCGCGCGAAGTAATCGACAAGAAGCGTAGAACCGTTAGGACTGGTTTTCAATGCTGTGCGCCTCATAGTTTTAACCCTTGAGTATTGCACACATTCCGTTGACGTGAGGGAACTTAGTCCCCCTGTTGTGATGATGCGCGATAGACAACTCCTGTCCACCGCATTTGAGCGCCGACCGTCGGCACTCACCTAAACATTCCCAATCGGGCCGGGCGCGATTCGTCGCGGCAACGGTATTGCTTCCGTTGTTTTCTTACCCCGGCCCGATTGGTTTGCCGAGTTTTTCCGATACGGGTACAATAATCAGGAGCAACCCTAGATGGAACTTCCAAAAATGATGATTTCAGTACAGCAGGCCGCCGACATTATCGGCGTGACCGTTTCACGAGTTCGGCAAATGCTCCGCGCCGACGAATTGAACGGCGTGAAGATCGGCCTACGGACTTGGATCGTAGACGAACGATCGGCGAAAAAGGCCGCTAAATCGCCGCATTCTGTAGGCAGGCCGCGAACGAGCAGCGCCGCCGCGAAATAATTTACGGATTGCATTGACCGGATTCCCGGTATCGGTAATATTGCACGCCACGCCGACAGAGACGCCGTAAGAAAACGTCCCCGTCGGTCAGTTTGAAAAAAGCTATCTAGCAACGCGCGGCTTTCTAAGCGTTTGGCACGATGCACGCCCGCGCGTCTCTCACCACCGCAAAGGACTGCGCGCCTCTTTTGGTTCTCACCAAATCGGCAACACCCTTTGCGGCCTCACACGAAAGGCCGTAATGAGCGCTAAACCAGTTGGCGAAGGAATCTTTCGAGGCGACCTGATTGCCAAGCCCGGTATTGTTTACGACTACACCGAGATAACCGGCTCCATCTACGCCCGTGGCGCTGACACGAAGACGGCCTTCCCGAAGCTCACGAGCGTCGGCGGCTCCATCGACGCCAGTGGCGCTGACACGAAGACGGCCTTCCCGAAGCTCACGAGCGTCGGCGGCTCCATCGACGCCCGTGGCGCTGACACGAAGACGGCCTTCCCGAAGCTCACGAGCGTCGGCAGCTCCATCGACGCCAGTGGCGCTGACACGAAGACGGCCTTCCCGAAGCTCACGAGCGTCGGCGGCTCCATCGACGCCCGTGGCGCTGACACGAAGACGGCCTTCCCGAAGCT
>Ga0181363_1000196_pt1 | contig 18197 bp, 18 predicted proteins | sample Fa13NDMLBSN_FD_130109 | JGI IMG/M metagenome (GOLD analysis project Ga0181363, IMG submission 130109) | Freshwater viral communities from Lake Michigan, USA - Fa13.ND.MLB.S.N | ecosystem: Environmental > Aquatic > Freshwater > Lake | place: USA: Michigan | collected 2013-09-23
GATGATGAAGGAGTATCATTACGTTCATTCTGTACAAATAATAATGCTGCTTATGTTGCTGTAGAAGAAACATATGGAGATCACAGTTACAATGGTCATGCTAAAAAAGATGAAGCATATAGAAACAACATGACTAACTTTGGTATTTTAATGGAAATTAATGGTATTGAAGATCCATTTGCTTGGTCACGTGATGTAGTAAGTAAATTACAATTCAATGGAACTGGTTTATATTATAGTCCATCTCGTACACCATCAACTACATCTGAGGGTAATGATGTAACGTCTTACCAAATTGAATTTTTAGATGGAGTAAGAGAAGTAATGGGTGGTTATTTTCAATATGTAGAGGATTTTATTGAGGATATGAAAAAAGTATTCCCTACACTTGGAGACGATTGGGGAATGTATATTCCTGAGGTAAAATATCTATCACCTGAGGTAAAAGTAGATTATAGTAATCTTAGTCTGATCGATTACCCTAACGTACATTTCGTAGGTGATGCTTTAAGTGCACGTGGTATTACAGTATCAGGAGCTCAAGCAATTTATGTAGCAGAAAATTTATTAAAATAATATGAAAATAGGATTTACAGGAACAATGTCAGTTGGTAAAACAACATTAGTTAACGCTTTAAGAGAATTACCCGAATTTGCACATCATACATTTGCAACAGAGCGTTCAAAATATTTACGTGATTTAGGTATACCATTAAATACAGATTCAACAATTAAAGGTCAAGTAGTATTTTTAGCTGAACGTGCTAGTGAATTAATGTGTGAAAATGTTATAACTGATCGTACAATCATCGATGTTATGGCGTTTACTCGCTTAGCTAAATCAATTCCATATTATATGGGTGATGATTTTGAACAGTTGAGTTCGCATTTAATTCGTGAATATGATTACATATTTTATATTTCACCTGAGGGTGTAGAATTAGAAGATAATGGTGTTCGTACTATTGATGAAAAATATCGAATGAATATAGATGCAGAAATTAAAAAAATCATCAATTCATATAAATCTAAAATCAAAACGTACGTTGAATTATCTGGTACCACTGAGGAGAGAATACAGAAAATTAAACAAGTAATGTCCCTCTAATATTTATCAATAAACTATAAAATGAAACAAACTCGTTTACTTGAAATCATACGTGAAGAAATTGCTAGCGCTTTAGGTGAAATAACAGTGGTTGATAAAAAAACCGATGCAACCGAAGCCCCAGAAATTGCTAAAAAAGAAGAAAAAGATCTTTCTACAGTACAAAATGCTATTAAAACAGCTAAAACTACTGGTAAACCTATATCGATTGCTGAAGAAGAACCATTAAACGAAAGACCATTCATCGATAGTGCTTTTGACATTACAGGAACTTCCCCAGAAGATTTAAATCAAGATTCATTACAAAATGCTATTGATGATGCTGTTGTAGTTCTTCAACAAGAAAACCCAGATGCTGATGTGAAAAAATTAGCAGGTGAATTACAAAAAGTAAATTCTGCTAAAAACCTAGGCCCTAACTCTAAATTATCCCCAGAATTAAAAGGTGCATTACAAAAAGTAGCAGATATTATTGAGAAACAAGGACAAATTTTTGGATCTCCTGCTAAAATAAATGATTTAATGAAATTAGCTAAAGATCCATCTCAAGTAGATCGTTTAGAAAAATTAAAAAGTAAAGGATATACATTTATTTTAGGTAATCCTCAAGCAGTAACAGCAATTGAAAAAGCACTAGGTTTAAAACCTAAAAATAATGATTCTTTATTAGCAGATAAATCTAAAACAGAAAAATCTGCAGCAGAAAAAACTCCTAAAGCCGCAGTAGCTCCTAAAGCAAAAGCAGCTATGGTTCCTAAAGCAGAACCTATAGATGATGAAGATAAAGAAGCAACACAAAATATAGGTAGCGATTCAACAGCAAAAGAATTAGGTAATTTAGCCACAGGTAAAGAAGCAACATTCAACAGAATTTTAGGCTTAGTTACAAAATATAAAGATGATAAAGCTAAAGTTGATGCTTTTATTTCCAAAGCTGAAAACGAATATAAGCTCCCAGTTTCATTATTGAACCAATTAAAACTTACTGCTGGTAGAAAAGTAAAAGCATAATGAAAAATAAAACATTTCAATTAAAGTTATCCCATCTTATCATAGGTGGGATAATTTTGTTGTTAGTTATATTTCTTGTTAAATGTAACCCAACACAAGATATTCCAAACAACTACGATAAACAAAAACGTGAAATAGATAGTCTTGGAAATATCATCAATGGGTTAAAAGAGGATCAAATTAAATTAAACGAAAGTTTAACAGCACAATATGCTAAAGTTGATTCATTAAATAAAGAAATAACAACAACAGAAAAAGAACTAACTCAAACACGTGCATATTATGGCAACAAAATTAAAGACATTACTAGTTCTTCTCCTGCTGAGCTTAACGAGTTTTTCACAGAAAGATACTAGTAAAATATGTTTCCCATATTCTACAGCTAAAAAAATAGCAATAGATTTAATTAAGGGTGATTCAGCAATAGCTGAGCTAAAAGTAGTCAATAAATTAGTTTGGCAACTAAACGAAAAAATTGATACACAAGATAGCATCATTAAGTTATATGTAGTAAAAGAACAAAACTACATTTCTCAAATAGACAATTACGATAAAATACTTGTTAAAAAAGACGAAATCATCACCGGTTTAGAAGGTGATGTAGCTACATTGTCTCGTAAAAATAATCGACTTAAAAAAGGAATTAAATGGCTTGGAGGGGGATTCGTGGCCTCTATACTTACTATTATTACATTGATAGCAATTAAATAATGGAAGAAAGAAATTTAAAACAGATAATCCGAGAGGAATATGTAAAGTGTGCCCAATCACCGGCTTACTTTATGAAAAAATATTGCTACATCCAGCACCCAAAACGCGGACGTATTCAATTTAATCTGTACCCGTTTCAAGAAAAGGTTTTAACACTATTCCAAGAAAATCCTTACTCAATAGTACTTAAATCTAGACAGTTAGGTATATCAACATTAGCCGCTGGTTATTCACTTTGGTTGATGTTATTCCATGAAGATAAAAACGTGCTATGTATCGCAACTAAACAGGAAACCGCTAAAAACATGGTTACCAAGGTTAAGTTTATGTACAACAGCTTACCTTCATGGTTAAAAGAAAAAGATAAACCCGCCGAGGAAAGTAAATTAACTTTACGTTTAAATAACGGTTCACAAATTAAAGCCACTTCAGCATCAAGTGATGCAGGTCGTTCAGAAGCCGTTACTTTGCTAATAATCGATGAGGCTGCCTTCATTCATAGTATTGGTGAGATTTGGGCATCAGCTCAACAAACCTTAGCTACGGGAGGGGGCTGTATAGCATTATCTACACCTTATGGTACAGGTAACTGGTTCCACCAAACATGGGTTAATGCAGAAATGGGTGAGAATAGTTTCTTACCAATTAGATTACCTTGGGAAGTTCACCCTGAACGAGACCAAACCTGGAGAGACCAACAAGATAAAGATTTAGGTGTAAGAATGGCAGCACAAGAATGTGACTGTGACTTTACTACTTCTGGTGATACAGTATTCCAACCAGAGGATATTGTATTCTATGAACAATTCCATGTAAGAGAACCATTAGAAAAACGTGGTACTGATCAAAACCTATGGATATGGGAACCAGCAGATTATTCAAGAAATTATTTAATTGTAGCTGATGTTGCTCGTGGTGATGGTAAAGATTATTCTGCGTTTCATATTTTTGATGTTGAATCATTTACCCAAGTTGGTGAATTTAAAGGACAATTAAATACAAAAGATTACGGACATTTACTAGTTAGTATTGCTACCGAATATAATAATGCTCTATTAGCGGTTGAAAATTCAAGTATTGGATGGTCAACAGTTCAAACCATTTTAGATAGAGGATATCAAAATTTCTATTATTCACCAAAAGGTGGAGTTAATAATGTAGATTCTTTCTTTGATCCGTTTATGGATACAAGTAAAATGACACCTGGATTTACTATGTCTACAGGTACTCGTCCCATATCAATTGGTAAATTCCAAGAAGCTGTTATGGATAAAGGAGTTGTTTTTCACTCTGTTCGATTATTGGAAGAAATGAAGGTATTTATATGGAGAAATGGTAGAGCAGAAGCCCAATCAGGCTATAATGATGATTTAACTATGGCATTCTCCATTGGTTGTTATTTACGTGATACCGCTTTTAAATTAAGACAAAATAGTATGGATATGACTAAAAGCATGCTTAATGGTATTTCTTCTAATACTTCAAAATATTCCGGTGGATATTCAACTGGAATTTCGTATGCTGACCAATATAATAACAATCCATATAAAATAGATAACCCTTACTCAAATGGTCAAGAAGATATTTCTTGGCTTTTATAAAAAACAAAAATGGCAAATACAGGACTATTCTCAAGACTACAAAGATTATTTTCAACTGATGTAATCATCCGAAATGAAGGAGGAACACAATTGAAAGTAATGGATGTTAATAAAATCCAAGTTTCAGGTGAGTATGAAACAAATGCACTTGTAGATAGATTTAATAGAATCTATACTAATTCACACACATCCATTTATGGATACCAAAGTAGCTTTAACTACCAAACACTCCGCCCTACCCTATACTCAGAATATGATGCAATGGATACAGATGCAATTGTTGCTTCTGCATTAGATATTATAGCTGATGAAAGTACATTACGTAATGATATGGGAGAGGTATTACAAATTCGCTCATCAGACGAGGATGTACAAAAAATCCTATACAATTTATTCTATGATGTATTAAATATAGAATTTAATTTATGGCCTTGGATTCGTAATATGTTGAAATATGGTGATTTCTTCTTAAAATTAGAAATTGCTGAAAAATTTGGTGTATATAATGTAATTCCTTACAATGCATTTCATATCGAAAGACAAGACGGATATGATAAAGATCACCCGGCTTCTGTAAGATTTAGATTCGACCCCGATGGTATTTCATCTCCTTCAGATTATGGTTACTATAATGTACCTAATTCAGGTGGACAAGGTAATTCAATTTATTTTGACAACTATGAAATGTCGCATTTCCGTTTATTAACGGATACTAACTTCTTACCTTACGGTAGATCTTATTTAGAACCAGGACGTAAATTGTTTAAACAATATACGATGATGGAAGATGCGATGTTGATTCATAGAATTGTTCGTGCGCCTGAAAAACGTATATTCTACATTAATGTTGGTAATATTGCTCCTGCTGAGGTAGAAAACTTCATGCAGAAAACAATTTCCAAAATGAAACGTACTCCATATATTGATCAACAAACTGGTGATTATAACTTGAAGTACAATATGCAAAACTTACTTGAGGATTTCTATATCCCGGTTCGTGGAAATGATCAAGCAACTAAAATCGATAACTTAGGTGGTTTACAATATGATGGAATCCAGGATGTTGAATACTTAAGAGATAAATTATTTGCTGCCCTTAAGGTGCCTAAAGCGTTTATGGGTTATGAAAAAGATTTAACAGGTAAAGCTACATTAGCTGCTGAAGATATCCGATTCGCACGTACAATTGAACGTATTCAACGTATTGTAGTATCTGAATTAACTAAAATTGCATTGGTTCATTTATATGCTCAAGGTTATACAGATGAATCATTAACAAACTTCGAATTATCTTTAACAACACCTTCAATCATTTATGATCAAGAAAGAATTGCGTTGATGAAAGAAAAAGTTGATTTAGCTGCTCAAATGATGGAAAATAAGTTACTTCCAACTGATTGGATTTATGAGAACTTATTCCACTTGAGTGAAGATCAATATGATGAATATAGAAACTTGCTTGCTGAAGATGCTAAACGTAAATTCCGTATGGCTCAAATTGAGAACGAAGGTAATGATCCACTTGAAACAGGTAAATCATATGGTACACCACATGACTTGGCTGCTCTATATGGTAGAGGTAGATACGATGCTGGTGAGGTACCTGTTGGATATGATGAAGATCCTGAATTAGGAAGACCTGAAGAAAAAGTAACTAATAGAGGTACTCAAGATAATGCTTTAGGTAAAGATAGAATTGGAGCTGTAGGTATGAAAAAAGATGGAGACGAATCGGATTCAACAAAACCTAAATTTCAAGGTGGTTCTCCTCTAGCATTAGAGACAAAAAATAGACGAAACCCTAACTCGAAAATGTTTAATGATATCAAAAATCAGAAAAAACAAATGATATTTGAATCAGATATTAAAGGGAATTCACTATTAGATGAGTCACAAATACGAGAGTAAGAAAATTTCATATATTTATAAATAAACAAATATAACAGAATGCAAGTTAAACATTCAAAGTATAAAAATACGGGTATACTCTTTGAACTTTTAGTTCGACAAATTACCACTGACACTTTAGATGGTAAAGATTCCCCGGCTAAGGATATACTTAAAAAATATTTCGTTAAAACGGAATTGGGTCGTGAGTACAAGTTATATGAAACCCTTTTAAAGAAAACATCGTTAACTGAAACTAAAGCAAATATTGTTGTTAGTACATTAACTGATTCCTCACTTACATTAAATAGAGGTGTTATTAAAAGACAAAAATATAATTTAATTAGTGAAATTCAAAAGAATTATGATTTAAACGAATTTTTTAATCATAAACTTCCTAACTATAAAGTATTTGCTGCGTTCTATACATTATTAGAAATTACTAATACTCCACAAGCTGTAAACCCAGTACAAACCATTAACAATAAAGTTACTATTCTAGAGCATTTAACTGCTGCTCAAATTAAAGAAAGTAAAGTGCGTGATGAGGTAATGGATGAATTTTCTAAAGCAGATAAAGATGTGCGTTTTATTGCATATAAAATGCTTTTAGAATCATTCAATACAAAATATGATAATTTCCATCCCAACCAAAAACTAATCCTTAAAGAATTTATTACCTCAGTTGATAATACTCCTCGTTTGAAAGAGTTTTATACAAATAAAGTAATTGAAATTAAAGAAGAGCTAACTTCATTAAACGCTAAAACTAAAAATGAAGTAACAAAAATAAAAATCAATGAAATTATCTCTATGATTACCCCACCTGCTAAAAACACTAAGGTAACAGATAATGATTTAGTTGACTTGTTACAATATTACGATTTAATTAACGAGTTAGAAACAGTAAATGGATAAGCTTAAAGAAATAATTAGAGCAAAAATCAAAGAAATGAGCGCTACCGGACAAGGTGGTGCCTCTTTTTCTGCTGGTCAAGGTGAAGGTTATACTGTTCCATCTGCATTTAATAAAAATAAAAACGCAAACGGAACTTCTGATAAGTATTACTATAAACTAGGATATAAACTAGTTAAAGAAATAGACCCAGGGGCAACATTAGGGCCAGGACCAAAAGCTGGACCTGAAGGAGTTAAAGATAATTATTATGTTAAAGCATTTAATTATAAACTTGTTCCTAATAAAATTAAAGGATCTGGATTACCAGTTAAAAAACTTTGGGAAGAAGATACATTGAATGAAGTAAATGAATTTCAACAAAAACGTTTAGATGGTTTAGATGAAATTGAAAAACTATTAAATGATATTTCCCCATTAGTTTCTAACGCAAAAAATGAAACAATTGAATTATATAGCGGAAACGCAGGTTCATATGATATAACACAACCCATTGAAATGGTATTAAGTTACCTAAGAGATGTAAAACAACTATTAACAGAAAAATAATGAAAAAAACACTACAAGATCAATATTTGTTAATCAAAGAAGGTAAAGGACACAAAGGTGTTTTCTTAACTGAAGCAAAACGTCAATTTCCTGATATCGTTCGTAACGCAGCATCGTTTGATGAAGCTGTAGCATCATTACAAACTAAAAAAATCATTACAGAAAATGTAATTGGTTTGACTTCTGTTAATTCTATATTTGAACCAAAGAAAAAAGAATCATATGAATTAGCATATGAGGCATTTTTGGCTGAAGCTAAGAAAAAGAAAGAAAACGAAGACGAGAAAGTAAAAGCTGAAGAAAAGAAACCATCTAAAAAGGTTGAAGAAGATTATTCACACAATTACGATCAAAAAGACACTAAAGACATAGACAATTTGATCTTCGATCAGGTAATGACTGGATATTATGCTGAATTAAAAGATCCTAAGAATGCAGATAAAACAATGCAGGAATTAAAGGATATCGTAATGAAAAATTTAGCTAAAGATTCTATTTTCTATACAAAAGATGGTCAATTTGGAGTTAAAGATTTAGGATACACTACAGAGGCTCCGGGTTTAGGTACTCCAAAAGAGGCTAAAGGAAAATATAAAGCATCTGGATATGGTGATTTAAAAGAATCAATTCAACCTATGAACGAACAAGAAAATAAATTACGTAAAGTAATTCGTGAGATGATTGCTGAAGAATTAGCAACATCATCTAAAACATCATTAAAAGAGGGTGTTGAGAAAGAATTAGCTGCTATCAACAAAGAAGCAGAACATGAAATTATCGCTTCTAAATTAGAAAAAGTACAAGCTCTAATTGATAAAAAACAATCTCAACTTACTAAACTTGATGAGGATGAGGATATGAAAGACCTTACTGACAAGAAAAAAGTAAAAGAAATTGAAAAAGATATCAAAGCTCTAGAAAAAGCAAAAGCTAAATTAGAGAAAATGATGGGTAAAAAAGGTGGTAAAGCTAAAAAAGAAGTAATCGATGAAATAGACGATGAAACTGAATATGAAAGAGAAGAAATGGCTGATGAATATGTTAAAGATGCTGATAAACGTCAAGACGCAGGACAAAAAATAAGTTCTATTCTATCAAATTATCCAAACTTATCCCTTAATAATAAACAAAAATTAAAGGGTGAACTAGAAAATAGATCAGAAAATTACGATCTAGCGGTTCGTGGTGTTACCCCTAAATTAGATGATTTAGACGGAAATGGTCTAGATCAAAACGATATTGAATCTATTATAGATGCTTATAATGCTGAATCAAAACCATGGATGAAACTTGAGAAAGATGAATTAGAAATGTTGAAACTTGATTTAATTGGTAAATATTTACCTATAGATAATGAATAAGCAACTATTAATAGAAACTAGACACTTCAGTCCTAAACCACTTTCATTATTGGAAGGAATGAAAAACAACGGAAATGTTTTCGTTGAAGGGATATTGGCTACTGTTGAAGTTAAAAATGGTAATGGTCGCTACTATCCTAGAGAATTATGGGAACGTGAAATCGACAATTTTGCACGTAAAATCCAACAGAGATCAACTGAAACATGTGGTGAATTGGATCATCCTGACTCGCAAGTAATCAACCTTAAAAACGCATCTCACGCGATACGTGAATTGTATTGGAAAGGTGATGAAATATGGGGTAAAGTAGAAATTTTCTCTGATATGGGTGATTTAGGTACCTCATCTGGTCGTATAGCGGGTGCATTAGTAAAAAATGGCTTGCTAATCGGAATTTCATCTCGTGGGATGGGATCATTAAAACAAGTTGGTGAAATAATGGAGGTACAAGATGACTTCGAATTATTAACTTGGGACTTAGTTTCAAACCCATCTAACCCAGATTCATGGATGAAAAACGGTGCGTTAAACGAATCTCGTTCAACATTCTTAGACCCATATGCTAAAACAAACTCATTAATTACTGAAATATTGTGTGCTAAAGGTACATGTCCAATATTTTAATATAACAAACCACCATATATAATTGGCTCTCTTTTGAGAGCCTTTTTTTGTCTCCTCGACTTTGACTATTTGTATACATACATATAACACGAATATACCACTCCCTCAATCTATTATGTGGTATCAATTAAATGAATTCTATTACGTTTTATAATAAACGTACTTTCCCAACAAAATTAAATTTAGGAAAAATGGCAACAAACAGAGAAATGCTTAAAGAAGCAATCGCTGACGCTAAAGCTGTTAAAGAAACTGCAATAGCAAATGCAAAAGCTGCTCTAGAAGAAGCCTTCACACCTCAATTAACATCAATGCTATCAATGAAGCTACAAGAAATGGAAGAAGAAGATCTTAAAGAAGAAGGATTCGGAAAAGGAAGAGCAGAAGGAGACGTTGGATTCAGTACAATGGGCGAAAAAGCTCTTGACGAAACTGAAGATAACGATGAAGATGGTACGATGGAAATTGATTTGGAAGAACTTTTAGCAGAGCTAAATGAAGAGGAAGATGTGGAAGAATCTTTAAACGAAGCTGAAGAAGAGGAAGAAGAAGATATGGAAATGTCTGATGAAGAATCTGAAGAAGGTGAAGAAGAAGGTGAACCAATCGAACTTGAAGACATGACTGATGAAGATCTAAAATCAATGATTGAAGACGTTATCAAAGACATGATCGAAACAGGTGAACTTGAAGCTGGACATGAAGGAATGGAAGGTGAAGAAGGAGCTGAAGATGAAACCGAAGAAGAAATTTCTGACGAAGAAATTGATTTAGCAGAATTACTTAGAGAAATCGAAGAAATTGAAGAAGCTGAAGAAATTGAAGAAATTGAATCTATCGATGAAGCTAAAAAGAAAAAAGAGAAAGAAGACAAGAAAGAAGACGAAGACAAGAAAAAAATGAAAAAAGAACTTGACGAGGCTTATTCTGCAATCGAAACTCTTAAAGATGAATTGAATGAAATCAATTTATTAAACGCAAAATTACTTTACACAAACAAAATATTCAAAGCTAAAAACTTGAATGAAAGTCAAAAAGTAAAAGTATTAAGTTCTTTTGATAAAGCTAAAAACGTAGGTGAAGTGAAAATGGTATTTGAAACATTAAACGAGGGTATTAAAGTTTCTAAAAATACAATTAAAGAACACTTAGGTAGCGCATCAAAAACAACTAACACACCAAGCGTTAAAAAACCAATCGTTGAGTCAAACGATGCATTTTTAAGAATGCAAAAATTGGCTGGAATTATTTAATTTTTAATTTAAAAACAAAAAACAATGTCAAATAGTATTAATTCATTACTAGAAAGCGCTGCAGGAAGTTACAAAAACCTACAGAGCGATGCCGTAAGAATGGCGTCAAAATGGTCTAAAACAGGACTATTAGAAGGATTAGGAAGCGAAGTTGAAAAAAACAACATGGCTATGATCCTTGAAAACCAAGCTAAACAATTGGTTACTGAAACAAATACAACACAAACTGGAGGTTCAACTTTTACAGCAACACAAGGTGAAACTTGGGCTGGAGTTGCTTTACCATTGGTACGTAAAGTATTTGGTTCTTTATCAACTAAAGAATTCATGTCAGTTCAACCAATGAACTTACCTTCAGGTCTAGTTTTCTTCTTAGATTTCCAATACGGACAAGGTAAAAATGCTCCTTTCAGTAATTTCGGTCCTGCAGGAGATGTATATGGTGCTACTTCATCTATGTACGGTAACACAAACCCAGCAAATGGTGCTGATCCAAATGGTGGTTTATATGGTGCTGGTCGTTTTGCTTACTCAATCAACCAATTCTCTGCATCTATTACTAACGTAACTGTTGCTTCAGGTAGCTGGTCAGATTTTAATTATGCTGCAGAATATTCAGCTTCAGCTGTTACTGGTTATACTAAAGTTAATGTTCCATTAACAACAGTTTCTAACTATGACGCTAAAGGTGTTCGTGCATTTGTTATTGCTTCAGGTTCAGATTTACTTCCTGCTACAAATGCATTATTATTACCTCAATTTACTACAGTTGCTAATAATACAGCATCATTTATCTTTACTGGAGCTGTAGGTGCTGCAAATGTTCCTGCTGCAGGTGCTAACAGATTATTCTACAACATCCAACCAGTTGATAACAACCGTGGTGATTTTGAAGATAAATCATCTTCAGGATTTGGTGGTTATGCAAATGCTGAATCAACTTCCGCTGATGCATTAGCTATTCCTCAAATTGATATCAAAATGAAATCAGAGGCTATCGTTGCTAAAACTCGTAAGTTGAAAGCACAATGGACTCCTGAGTTCGCTCAAGATTTGAACGCTTACCAATCATTGGATGCTGAAGCAGAATTAACATCTATTATGTCTGAATATATCGCATTAGAGATCGATTTAGAAAACTTAGATATGTTGATCCAAGATGCTTCTGCTGCAGATGAGTACTGGAATGCACAAAACAACCAATCATTAAATTCAGGCAAAACTGGATATGATAACTTAGGTTTCTACAACACACAAGGACAATGGTTCCAAACTTTAGGAACTAAAATGCAAAAAGTTAGTAACAAAATTCACCAAAAAACATTACGTGGTGGTGCTAACTTCTTAGTATGTTCTCCAGCTGTAGGAACGATTTTAGAATCAATCCCAGGATTTGCTTCATCTTCTGATGGTGATGTTACTAAAGCGTCTTACGCATTTGGTATCCAAAAAGCAGGTCAAATGAACAGCCGTTACACAGTTTACAAAAACCCTTACATGACTGAAAACGTTATCTTGATGGGTTATAGAGGAGCTCAATTCCTTGAAACTGGTGCTGTATTTGCTCCATACGTTCCATTAATCATGACTCCATTAGTTTACGATCCAGAAACATTTACACCACGTAAAGGTTTATTGACTCGTTACGCTAAGAAAATGATCCGTCCTGAATTCTATGGTCGTATCTTTGTTAGCAATTTAGCTACTGTCTAATATTAGATAAAAACCTAATATGAAGAGCCGGACGAAAGTCCGGCTTTTTTAGTCTTTTTATAATATTTATTAGTAAATATAGTTATATGACAGATTTTAATAGAACGCCGCAGGCGCAAGAAGTTTTTAAAGCGAAAAGAAAACCAAAAGGACCAATTAAGTTTTCTATCCAATTAAATGAAGAACAAAAACGAGCAAAAGAACAAATCCTACACAACACTGTTACAGTATTAAAAGGTAAAGCGGGTTCGGGTAAATCGTTATTAGCAGCTAATATAGCCCTAGATTTATTATTCAATAAAGAAATCGAAAAAATTATTATCTCCAGACCTACTGTAGTAGCAGGACAAGATATAGGTTTCTTACCAGGTGATGTTAACGAAAAATTAGCTCCATTTACAGCTCCAGTATATGAGAATATGCACCGTTTATACAATAAAGAAAAAATTGAAAAATGTATAGCAGAAGGTGAAATAGAAATTGTACCTGTATCGTTTATGCGAGGTAGAAACTTTACTAATTGTTTAGTTGTAATTGATGAGGCACAAAATTTAACTGATACACAAACCGAATTACTTTTAACTCGTATTTGTCATGGTTCCAAAATGATATTTTGTGGTGATGCTGCTCAAATTGACTTAAAAGACCGTAAACAATCAGGATTTGATGTAGTATGTAAACATATGAAAGAAGTACCTGGATTTGAGGTTATCACGTTAGAGAAAAACCATAGACACGAGATAGTTGAATATATTTTGGACGTATATAAAAATCTTAGATCGTAATAGTAAAATTAAGGGTTTTGTTAATATTTATAACAAAAACTCGGAATGGCTAATCTATACATAAACGTTACTGAAGAGATTACTTTAACTAATAATGAAAGTCAAAAAGTAATTACACCAACAACAATTCCCAACATCAATTATGTTGATGTTCGAAGCATGAATTGTCCTACAGGATCGCAAATTTCAATTTTTTCTCTAGGTGCAACACCAGGTGCTGGTACTTTTGTAACTAGCAGTTTACAATACGCTAGAATAACCAATTTATCAACATCATCAGTAAAATTATCAATAGAATCTCCTACAACAGAAACAAGTTTTCTAGTATCCGGAGGTAATTCATTTTATATATCTACTAGTAAAATAACAGGTAGTATAGATAATAATTTTACTTTAGAGGATATCCAACATGTTTATGTACAATCCTCTGGTTCAGCAGCATCTATTGAATATTTTATCGCTACAAACTAATTAAATTATGAATATCCCAATTTGGCCAGGCTCAAGCTCATTTCAACCCGGAGAAACTCCTTTTGGTTTTTATGACTATGATCCACAATTTCAAGTAGATGCTGATAAATTTGCTAAATTTGCTTCACAACGTTTAGGATATCCTTTAGTTGAGGTTGAATTGCAAGATATTAACTTTTACACTGCATTAGAAGAGGCTGTTACAACATATGGAAATGAATTATATGCTTATCAAGTAGCAGAAAATTTATTATCATTTCAAGGAGCTTCTACAAATATAGCACCGGGAAATAATGAATTAGTACAAGAAAATTTAGCTGCAATAGTTCGCCTTTCTAATCAATATGGTGAGGAAGCAGGTGTTGGAGGTACTATTACATACCATACAGGATCTATTAAATTAACCCCCGGAGTACAAAATTACGATTTAAAATCTTGGGCAACTTCCCAAGGTATTCAAGGTGGGATTGAAATGAAACGTGTATTTTATGAAGCACCACCCGCTATCACTCGTTACTTTGACCCATATGCGGGTACAGGTACAGGTATGATGCAAATGATGGATTCATTTGGTTGGGGATCATATTCACCTGCTATTAATTTCATGTTAATGCCTATCAGTTATGATATGCAAAAAATTCAAGCAATTGAATTTAACGATCAAATTAGAAAATCCCAATATACATTTGAATTAGTTAATAATGTATTAAGAATATTTCCAATACCTAATGGGGGAGGAATTCATGAATTGCATTTTGAATATATTTTACTTTCTGATCGTAATCAACCATACGTGGATAGAAACGGTCAAAATATTATTACCAATGCCTCTAACGTACCATATAATAATCCAACATATAACACGATAAACTCGATTGGTCGTCAATGGATATTTGAATATGGATTAGGTATTGTTAAAGAAATTTTAGGATATGTTAGAGGAAAATACTCAACTATCCCAATCCCAGGAGCTGAAGTAACATTAAACCAAAATGATTTAATTGCAGCAGCAACAAATGAAAAATCAGCATTAATTGAGCGTTTAAGATCATATTTTGATACAACTTCCCGCAAAACATTACTTGCTAATAAAGCAGAAGAAGCACAAAGTCAAATGAGCATTTTAGGAGATGTTCCAATGACAATTTTTATAGGATAACATGGCATTATTTGGTACACAACGTGACGTTTCATTATTAAGAAGTCTCAACCGAGAGTTGATATGGGATGTTATTTCTCAAGAATGTGCTTATTACCAATTTAATTATGGTGATACTAAAGTAAACATGTATGGTGAAGCATCCGGGGCCAAATATTATAGAGATCCTGTTCTTTTAAACATGATTGTTGAAAGAGGTGATGAATCTAGTCCGGTTGATGATTTTGGTGTAAGCTATGAACGTCCAATGGTATTTAGATTCCTTAGAGATGATTTAGTTGATGCTAATTTAGTTCCTCAAGTTGGAGATATCATAATGTGGTATGAAGGATACTGGGAAATAGATAATGTAAATGATAACCAATTATTTGTAGGTAAAGACCCTGATTATCCATATAATGAAAATCCATTAAATCCTGGGTTGGAGAATTTTGGTACTAATCTATCATTAATTTGTTTAGCCCATTATGTTCCTGCAGATAAAGTACAAATTACAAGAGAAAGATTATAAGTATGCCAGCTGCTAGAAAACCCATACCTAAATCACAAAAACAGATCTCAAATGATCAGGTAGAACCATATATTTTTCCTGAAACAAATGAATCGTTAGGTAACCCTAACATACCATCTAATTTTAATCAATTTACTCCTGTAAATCAAAGTGGAATCGATTTCAATCGTTCACTTCAAATGTCATTTAAGGGTGATTCGGTTAAACCATTTACAATAGGTCTACAAGATATTGATGAATCTATAATGTTTTATTTTCAAAATGTTATACGCCCATTTGTTTATCAAAATGGTGTTAGAATAGAGGTACCTATTATATATGGCTCCCCAGAGAAATGGAAATCAGTACAAAAAGACGGCTACTACAAGGATAAAAATGGTGCTATTATGTCTCCTTTAATTATGTTTAAAAGAGATACGATGGATAAAAACCGTTCCTTGACAAATAAAATAGATGCTAATACACCCCATTTATATACATCTTGGAAAAAAACATACAATCCCAAAAATGCATATTCTAATTTTAGTGTATTAACAAATCGTATTCCCGTAGATCAATTCGTAGTAAATGTTGTACCGGACTATGTTAATTTAACATATAGTTGTGTTATTCAAACATATTATGTTGAACAATTAAATAAAATTATTGAGGCAGTTAACTATGCCTCTGATTCATATTGGGGTGATCCTGAACGCTTTAAATTTAAAGCATCAATTGATTCATATTCTACGGTAGTAGAAATGTCGGATAACTCAAATCGTATTGTAAAAGGAACATTTACCATCAAGTTATTTGGTTATATGATCCCCGATACAGTACAAAAAGAGGTAACAGCTCTAAAAAAATATAATAGTAAAGCACAAGTTATAATTGGATTAGAAACCGTAAATGGTATATCCGAATTTGTATCTTCAGGTAAAAAAGCAACTTCCCCAGTTATTATCCCATCCGGTGGAGGTGGTGGAGGTGGTGGAGGTACTATAACTCTAGCAACTATAGCGTATTTAAATACAAATGTACAACAATTAGGTACTTTTGTTAATACTACAACTGTAACATTTGCTAGTGGATGGTTAGCAGCTCCAACAGGTTTACCTGCAACTTCTATTAATAATTTCACCATTTTTGTTAATGGACAATTAATAGAAAAAACCGCTATTGTATCTTTTACAGAAAGTGGAAATATAACAACATTAGTAATTAATGAAAGTGAATTGGGGTTTGGATTTGACTCTAATGACGAGGTTATTGCAATTGGGAAATTTAATAGTTAACGTTTAATATTTATATCAAAATGGCAAAAGCAAAAGGACAATCAACAGCTACTTTTTTAAGCAAACCACCTAAAAAAAGACCAGGGGTTCATGCAAAATCAAAAACTAGTAAAAGTAAAAACAGCAAAAACTACGTAAAATCGTACGCAGCACAAGGAAAATAAGATGGCATTAATTAAACCAGAACAGTTAAGAGAAGGGTTTTACTCAATAACAGGATCGTTATTCGGAACCTCATCATATGCAGATTTTGCATTGACTGCTTCTTATGCTTTAAACTTATCTGACCCTTTTAGGATAATAACAGGAAGTATTACAGCTAGTGTTAATGTTGGATCAACCATATTTTTAATTAAAAGTGCTAGTAGAGATATTTTATCTATTAATAGTACAGGTGTAATTACATTAACCACCCAATCCACTACTTTAACAACACCCGCACCCAATGGTGGGATATACTTTACCTCCAACTCATTATTTGTTGGACTAGACTAATAAAACACATATTTATAATAAAATAAAAAAAGAAACATGGCAGAATGGAAAAAGGTAATAGTCTCGGGTAGTTCAGCAAATTTAGCTGCATTACAAGTAAGCAACCTTACATCAGGACAAGTAGTAATTGGTGGTGGTGCCTCCAACTTATCTACCACAGCAATTAATGGTACCGGAAACATTGTAGCAACAACAGGAGCTACAGGATTATCAGCATCTGGTTCATTCAGCGGTTCATTCCAAGGTAACTTTGTTGGGACAACTAACTTGCCTGATTTAACACAAGGTGCAGGTATTACAGCATTTACTTATGATGGTGCTACAACAGCTACTGTTGCTGTCTCTGGTGCATCTGCTTTAAGTACAAATAACATTTCAAAATGGACGGGTGCTGCATTTGCTAACTCATCATTAACTGATAATGGTACTACAATTACCGGTGCAACTTCCATTCAATTAACAGGTGCTAACTCAAACTTATCTGGTTCATTCAGTGGTTCATTCCAAGGTGATGGTTCAGGTTTAACAGGAGTAACAGCAGCATTTCCAACAACCGCTAAAACCGATTTAGCTAGTACTGATCAATTTTATATAAATGACGGTGCTAACAAATATGTTACTTATGGTAACTTATTAACTGATTTAGCTGGTACTAACTTAGTAGTTGAGGGAACTGATAGTTTAGCATTAGCGAATACAATTACAGGAGATAAAACATTCTCTAACAATGTAATTGTTTCGGAAAATTTAACAGTATTAGGTACTGC
>Ga0181363_1000197_pt1 | contig 18166 bp, 18 predicted proteins | sample Fa13NDMLBSN_FD_130109 | JGI IMG/M metagenome (GOLD analysis project Ga0181363, IMG submission 130109) | Freshwater viral communities from Lake Michigan, USA - Fa13.ND.MLB.S.N | ecosystem: Environmental > Aquatic > Freshwater > Lake | place: USA: Michigan | collected 2013-09-23
CGCAGGCGTGCCGCCGCTGCTTGTAGCCCATCCAATAGCACCACCCCAGTTACCGCCAGCAGCGAGGTTCCAATACTTGTTCGCCGCAGCCGTGAACGTAATGCCGCTGTTGCCCTTGCAGTCCCCAATGCGCGTGCCTGTTGCTGGCGCTGCTGCACCGGCTATGGTGATGTCTCTGAAGTCGACGTCAGTGAGGCTGACAGCAGCGCAGGTGAGCGTGCGTGTGGTGCCAATGGCGTCAGAGCGGACGAAGTGACGCATCGTGGCGTTGGTGCCTGCCGAGCAGGTGAGGGTGCCGGTGATGGTCGCATTTTCTCTAAAAATATGGTTAGTAAGCCCTGAACTAGTAGGTGCGGCCAGTGTTAGATTTCTATACGTAATAGCCGCATTAAAACTGGTAATATTGGAAACAGTTGTAGAAGTATAATCTACATCATAAAAAGTTATTGGAGTATTCCAGGTTTGTGTAATACTAGAAGCTGTAAAATTTATTAGAGAAGTACCTGCATTAAACGTAAGATTTAATGACTTTGAACTTGAACCACTGGTATGGTAAAATGGATTGGTATTATTTAATGAAATGGTTGAAGAACCAAACGCCACAGTGCTAGTTGTTTCCGGGAAAGAAATAGCGGCTATAGTGACATTATAGTTTGCAGTGTCAAAATCACCATTACTTATACTTAAAAACACTGTTCCTGACAACGCGCTTCCCAATGACCACGAAGAACCAACACCATTAATATTAAGTATAGAATTATTTGCCAACGCAACACCATTAGTCGTCAGCGTCAACCCCGACGTAGACCCCGACAGCGTGATAGCGCCTGTGTAAGTCCGAGTCAGCCCTGTCGCAGGCAGCGTCACATTGCCATGAATACCGTCAATAGCTGTACTGCCCGCCAGCGTCACGTTGCCGCTTGCAGGGCCGGCAATGGTCAGAGACTTCATCCTGATGCCACCAGTGACCGCATTCACCGTGGCTGTGTAGGCTGTGGCGTTAGACGCGCTGTCGAAGACAACATCATCATGGCTGCGTGGCACAGAAGCCCCAGAAGCCCCACCAGATGACGTAGACCAGCGTGCCGTGTCGCTCCAGTTGCCTGTGCCACCTACCCAGTAGCGTGTGCTGTCGGCAGGCTTGGCGGTCAGATAGACCGGAGCAACCGCAGCGGTTGCCGTGCTGTTGGCCCCTGCGTAGAACTCGCCAGGACTTGTGGCAGCAAAGCCAATTGAGCCCATCGCAAGGTAGTCAATGCCGCTGGTACAGGCTCCAGCAAGAACGTGCGCCGTGCCTGTGCCGGTAAGCGTGACGACATTGCCTGCAGTGCCCGTCACCGTCCACTTGCCAAAGGTCTGCGTTGTGCTGCCAAGGGCAATGGTAAACGCAATAGTTTTAGTCGAGGCAAATTCTGTAAATTGGTTGTTTCCGGTAAACGTAGTAGTGTTTGTTTGTGCTCCAGCAAACGTAAATTTGTTATAAGATAGACCGCCGCCGGCAAATGTTCGAGCGTTATTGTTATTATTTCCTTGAATAATATTTGCGGTGCCTTTATAGAACGTCAAATTTGTTGTGGTTGTTACGTCCCAGTGAACAACACCTGATCCGGTACCACTAAAAGACCAAGTTCCAGAACCCATTCTTAAAGTTCTAACATTAGAATTGTTAGAACTAAATATTCCTGTTGTTACATTGTAAGTAGCTGCGTCAAATGTTCCAGTTGTTAGAACCAAACTTCGTGCACTGTTCATGGTCAGTGCAGCCCCAAGTGTTAGAGTGCCACTTACATTATCAATTGTTATACCGTGACTAGTAGTAATACCGCTTTGAGTATAAACATGAGAACCACGTCCAGAAAATGTGAGGTTATTAGTGCCTCCAAAATTTGGACTTCTGGTAGTTAAAATCAGTCCACCATAAAATGTAGGAACTACTGTAAATGTGACTGTATAGTTACCCGTAGTTAACTGACTAAAATCCATTGTTCCAATATTAAATGCACCATCTATAAAAAATGTAAAAGCAATATTTGAAGAGTCCGTAAATCGTAGTGTGTCTTGTGCAAGGGGCCAGTTGCTGATACCACCGTAAGCGGAATCGCCGTAGCTACCATTTCCACTATTGTAACTAACTGTTTTGGCTGCAGGAAAGGTGATTCCACTATTGCCGCCACAATTTCCAGCCCTGGTCTGAGAAGAACTTGCCGCTGCTCCAGTAATTGCAATATCTCTAAAATCACAGTCTGTTGCACTCAGCGTGCCAACATTCAATGTGCGTTGTGTGCCTAAAACACTTGAACGCAAAAATATTCTACGCGACGGATTATTAAAACCACCAACAGCAATTGCCCCATTAGCTGTAAGAGTGCCTGTAATAGTTTGATTTTCGGAGAAACCAAACAACATCATTCCAATAGCTGCAGGTGGATTAAAAGTTAGATTTGTAAATGTATTAGTACCACTGATAAGATGTGTCAATGAGGCCGAAGTATTTGTGTAAGATACATTATTAAATGTACAACCTCCACCAGCAAATGTAGTATTTGATGCTGATGTTAAATTAATCTGAGATGAGCCTGGGGTTACTGTTAGATTTGTACTAGTAGTAAATACTATCGGCGTTGTGCCGCTTAATGTTACCGTACTGCTACCAAGCGTAATAGCCCTGACATTGCTGTTGCTGGACGACAAAGAGGCGGCGGTGACGTTGTAGTTCTTAGTGTTGAAGGTGCCATTGGTGACGGTGAGGGTATTACTCCCCATGCTAAGTGCGGCACCTAGCTCAACGCTACCGTTAAAGGTGTCAATTTCTAAAGGGGAATTAAAAGTTCTACCTGCGGTATTGAGTACCTGTGTTTTTCTCCCACGCATTACAAACGTGGTTCCCGCATTTAGGGTAGTCAACGCATTAAAAAGCCAATTGCCATACAGGGAAAATGTGGTCGCATTTACAAATGTCGTAGCAGTTGATCTTGCGGAAACATCGATTGTGCCCGTATAAGGAATTGCCGCATCAAACGTAATAAGCCCAATTGTTGCAAAATTGGTAAATACGGCCGTATCCTGCGCTAACGGGAAATATATACTGTTAGTAGCCCCTGTTGGGGTATTAGACCATGCGTTATTGTTCCAAACAATTCCGCCCGAAGCTGTTCGAGTCCAGTATACGGTTTTTGGCGCACTAAAAGTAATATTAGCGTTACCTTTGAGATCGCCAATACGCGTACCAGATAATGTGCCTCCCGCGCCAGTGATACGTATATCACGGAAGTCTGCGTCGATTACCGTACCGATGACGGCAATCTGTATATCACGCATCAAACCGTAAGTTGAAGATCTGAATAAAACTCTTTGGTATCCTCCTGTGCCAACGCCCGTAGCAGAAAAAGTTCCTGCAATAACAAATCCGTTATCTACGATAAACTCGGTAACACCAATCAGATTTTCTGGTGTAAACGTAAAATTAGCGCAAGTAGCGTTGTCCGTCACGGTGACGGTGTAATGCGCCGCTCCGGAACCCGAGTTTGCGTCAAAAATTACATTGTCTGCAGATGTAGGCACAGACGCACCTGACGCCCCTCCAGACGTGGCGGACCAATTGGTGGTACTGTTCCAGTTACCCGTCCCGAGGGGGACCCAGTATCTGTCGGCCATGTCACGCCCTCACATAGCGGACGCCATCGATCTCGATGTACTCGGGCGCGGGCTCCTCTACGGGCGGGGCTGTGACGATGGCGATCCAGTTGTCCCGCCGCTGCTCCTTCATCGCCTGGATCTCAGCCTCTGTAAAAGTGTGATCGTCAGGCAAATAAAGAGCGTCGCGGAACATCCCGTGAGGGGTGTCGAAATCAAAGTCGATCTTGACCATGATCAAGCCAGCGTGAAGATTGCCCCAGGCGTGGTGTTCGAGAACTTGACGGTGAACGTTTCGCCGTCTGCCAGTGTGATGCTGCTACCGTAGTCCCACCACGCGACCAACGGCTTGCTGGGGCTTGTAGTGGTGTCGTTGTACAGCACGACGTACCGGAATGGGCCGATGCTGCCGCCAGACGCCGTAAACACCACCTGGGTGCCACTGACGGTCGTAGTACCCGTGACCTCTGCGAGGGTGATCGTCGTGGTAGATCCACCCGAGGTGTACCCGTTGCCCGCGCTGATCTGCGTGATGTTAGACAGGATCGTGTTCGTCGCCACTGGAGCAGTGTTGCTCAAGGCGATCTTGTAAACGTCCGTGGCGAAGTTCTGAGCGCCGTTTGCAAGCTGCTCAGAAAAGTCGTTGAACTTGTTGTATGCGGCCATTTCTAGATTTCCTCAAGCAAAACAGTCACTGCGACACTTCCCGCCGCACTCAGGTTGACGATCAACGCGCCATCCACGGGGCCTGTCACGGTCTGCCGCTTACTGAGCGCGTAAACGCGGAACTTTTCCTCGGCGCCGAGGAAGATCTTGATGAGTGGGTTGGAGGAAGCACTGGGGTCGTTGATGGCATAGGACCAGTGTAAACGGATCCTAGCTCCTGATGCCGGGGTGTACAGGGTGGTCGAGCCAGACGCGGTGACGGTAGCCATCACATGGGTGTACTCCTGTTCACCACTGTCCTGAACATGACTGACCCCGCTTAGGCTTCCGACCGGCATCAGATCACCCCAGCTTGGCTCTCAGCGTGTCGAGCGCTTTCTCCGCCTTGGCCCTGCGGTCCTCGGTGGCCTTGATCTCAGCCGCCATCACGGCTAGGGCTGCGTCGTGATCTGCCTGCGCCTGCACCAGCTTGGCTTCGTACTCGGCGTTGACGCTATCCAGCTTCTGCTGGGCATCGGCGAGCTTCTGGTTCAACGCAGCCAGCTTTGCCTTGGTGTCAGCCTGCTGAGACGCCAGAACCTCATTCTCGGATGCACGCTGTGCTGCAGCCGCTTCCATGAAGCTGGTGTGGTCCGCCTGCACGCGCTCAAACGCTGCCTCGGCATCCGCGACGTACTTGTCTGCCCGGGCGTAAGCGTTGGCGACATCTTGCTGCGCCTTCTCGAAGGCGAGCTTCTGCTCGGCCAGACCACGGTCGAAATCGCTTTTCTTTGCGACAGCCTCAAGAACCGCTGGAAGCGACTCCAGTAGCGGCTCCCACATGTTCTGAAATTTGCGGATAGCTCCGACGTCAATACTCATAATTACCTCCCGGGCATGCCCGCTTGGATGACTGTCATCGTCGCCGTGCCGCCTCCGTAAACGCTCACGTCCAGACGAATAGCCGTCACCGGATACGCGAAGTTGCCGTCCAGCGAGGCGCTCTTCGACGCCAAACTAATAAGAGAGTACCATACAGCGGAGGACGGACTGAACCCGGGTGCCCAGACGTCGTCAAACGTATATTGCACCGAATAGGTGAGGGATGCCCCTGCGGACAGCGCGACGCCAACACCCACGTTAAATGGGCCTTGGTTCACATCCAGCGGGATGGGCGGCGATACCGTCTGGGACGAAAGAGATACACGTACAGGACGCATGGTGGCCCCTAAAGGCTAAACCCCGCCGAAGCGGGGTCGGGATCAGTTCTGGAAGGTGGTCGGTGCTTGAGCGCCATCGTCCGCACGTTGGATGTATTCCACCGTCACCACTACCGCACCAGCAGTGGGGTTACCGCCCGCCGCAGTGAACGTACCCGTCACCACCACATCAGTTGTACCAATGTTGTTGGTAGCCGAAGATACCAGCGCGGCGTCCAACGTGGCCCGAGCAGTCTGCGCCGTGGTCAAACCGATGTCAATCGTGGTCTGATACGCATTGGCAGTGCCGCTATTACCAAAGGTCGTGTTCACCGCACTGACCGACCCGCCAGAAATGGCCGTCGTCTTCTCAACCGTGAAACGCAAGATCTTGGAACCTGCCGGGAGAGTGAACAGATTTTGCGCCGTGGGCGACCCGGTCATCACAGAGGAGGCAACGTTGGCTGATTGCGTCAGAACCGGCAGACCGGTGTTCGTGCCAGCGCCGTAGCGTTGGGTGCCCGAGCGGAGCGGACCAGAGAAAGTCGAGAAGCTCATGGTTTTTCCTCAATCTGCACCCGCCGTCCTTGAGGGAGGTCTGCCGAGTCAGTCGGCGGGCTGTGATGGTTCTCGGGCGCCCGTTCGGGCTATGCCCGAGCCTAACATATTGAGAGGCAAAAGAAAAGGCCCGCCGAAGCGGGCCTTGGACACGCACCTGGGTATCAGGCGCCCGGGGAACCGAAGGCACCCAGCGGATCGCTCACGCCGAAGCTGTAACGCTCACGGGCCTTGTAGCGGCTGTTGCCGGTGTCGAAGTCAGCGTCCATGCTGGTTGCCAGGGGCACCCGCACGAAGTGCTTCAGACCGTTCGGGACGTCCGTCGTCAGGAACCACGCATTGGTGTCCGTCAACCAGTGGTTGATGGTGTAGCCCTCGGGGACGCTGCCGTTGTTCTTCAGGGCGTTGATGTCGTTGTCGGTGGTGCCAACACGGAGGTTGGTCTCCAACAGACGGGTAGCAACGAACTGGAGCGCCGGGGGCACGATCAGCTTGCGGGGCTTGGCGGCGATGAGCAGACCACGCTCGTCCGTCCAACCAGCGATCTGGATCACAGCCGCTTCGAGGGACGTTTCGTTCAGGTCAGCATTCGTCGAAGGACGGTTGCTGTTCGTGCCACCAGACACCAGCGGGTGAGCGGTGCTGAACAGGGCTTGGCCGTCGCCGTAGGTCACGGCGGTGTTGAAACCGTTGTTCAGGATGGCGGCAGCCTTGACCTGCTTGGTGTACGCCATAGCCCGGGCGAGGGCCTTGGTGTACCGCCCCGACAGACTGTCGTACAGGTTGTCTTCCATCGCCTCTTCGGTGATGGAGAAGCCCATAGCGATGGTCTCGTGGTTGTAACGAGCGGTCCAGGCTTCCTGCGCGTTGTCGTAGGAGATGGCCTGACCTTCGTTCTTCACCGGAGCAGCAGAGAACCCGGAGAGCTTGGTCTCTTCTTCGAACGAGCGGTCGGAGGTCTCCGTTTCGTAGATCTCCTTGTGCTCTTCGCCGTAGCGCTTGTACTCCAGACCGAACAGAGCGTTCAGACCGGGGAGAAGCTCCTTGAGGAGCTGGGCACGAGAAATTGCCATGATTCGTACTCCTTATCAGGCGGTGGCCGCGTTGTAGTACGAGTGGTAGCCGAAGTTCCACTTCACCAGCACTTCAGGAGTGCCCGTGAAGGTGACATCGACTGCACTCAGCGTGATCGCCGTGGCAACCGTGATGGTAGTGGCGCCAACCGCAGTGACGTAGTTCGCGCCCGTCGAACCGGTGTAGGTCAGCAGCATGCCAGCCTTGATACCGGTCACTGACGTAGGCGTGACCGTTGTGCTGGCGCCCGAGGTCGAGCAGTTCGTCTGCACAGACTGCGCCGAATCCGGGATCATCTGGACGATGCGGAACGGAGCGGTCGTGCGGGTCAGCGCATTGCTTGCGCCCGGGCACAGACCCACGAAAGAGTCGCCCGTCGAGGTCGAGCCGCTGTTGGCGGTAACCGGGAACAGGTTAGAGCCCAGGAAGTTGGCGCCGAGAGCGATGGGCGTCAGGCTGGCGGTAGCGCCGCCCGGGTTGCCCACAGCCACTGCCTCGAAGACGGTGTCCGGATCGTCGCAGATGTAGGCCACAGCGTCCGACGCAACCGTGCCGGTAGGCCAATACTGCGAACGAATTTTGCCGAAGATCGGACCCGAGGGCGGGCTGTACTCACAGCCCAGGAAGACACCGATGGTTCCCAGAACCGGCGACGTCGAGTTGTACGTCAGCGTGCTGGAGATCACCGTGCCGGTGGAGGTGGTGTTGAGCTGAACAAGCTGACCGTAGAACAGGTTCTCTGCCAGACCGCTCGCAATCGGGATCATGCGAGTAGAACCAGCGAAACCCTGACCACCGATCAGATTGACCGGACGAAGCCCGTAGGGCTTGTCAATCGTGGGGTAAGCCATTTATGACTCCTGAATCATTGACCGCGTCCGAACGACACTTCGGAACGACGCTGTTTGAACAGCGGCATCCGGGGATCGTTCTCGCGCATGAAGGTGTTGTCCACAGACTCCATCTGCCCCGTCGCCTGACCGGTGTAGAAGGCATTCCGTTGATCAACGAGTTCTTTGGGGGTTCGGCAAAGCAGCAGGCCACCAACCTCCACGCTGCCAGGAAGACGAGGCTTGTCGTCACACTGGTGAGCATATTCAGGGTGATCTGCAACCTTGACAGGTTCCCAGCCTTCGCGGATCTTGGAAGAGATGTTCCTCGGGTCGGCGGTACCCAAGGTGCTGACACGAATCCAGCGGTACGCGTAGTTGGGATCCTTGGGGGGATCCGGCAACAGTTCAGCAGGCATCCACGTCTTGGGACGCTCCGCCTTGGCGCGAGTCTCAAACTCGCGGGGGATCCGTGGGGTCTCAGGCATTCTCATTCCTCGTCAGTTCCGCAACAGCTTGTGCGTATTGTTGGGGGGTGAGCCCAAGTCGCTTGGCAGTGGACAGTTGACTCTGCGTCAGCACGACTTTTTTGGCCGACGTTGCCCTGCTCGATGGCGCTACAACCGTAGCGGGTTTTCTGGTCGGGGTCTCCGACCTGTCCACGGGGGACTCGAATTTGTCCGGGAAGACTTGCCGCATCCTCCGGTCGATGACTGAGTAGTACTCGTCCGATCCGAGAGTCATGCCAGTTTTGGCGAGCTTGTTGTGCAGGCCGAACGCCAAGCTCGTCATCTCATCGTCTTCACCGAACCACGGGTTCTTCTGCTTCCAAGCGACAAACTTGGCATCAGGTTGCTGAACCGGTGTCGTAGGCGCGGCCTGTTGTGCCGACACGTTATCAGGTTCCGCCGCCCTTTGCAAGGGGGGCTTGAATGCCTTGACGCGTTGTTGGTTGAAGACCGCTTCGTTGAGCTTGGCCTGGGCGTCCACAAAGGCTTCGGTATCCCCCGCCTCATGTGCAGCCTTGAGCGCGGCTTTGGCCTTCTCGACCTCCACCTCCGCCAGCTTCTGCGCTTGGGAGATAAACCCAGTCTGCCCTTGGGTCAACTGCTCCTTGAGCTTCTTGTTCTCATCGACCAGCGCCTGTGCGGCTCTGATGGCTTCGTTGTGCTGCCGCTCCAGGGTTTCCTTGGCACGCCGCTCATCGTGACGGGCATGCGTCAGTTCCTTGATGCGCGAACGCACCTTCTCGCTGTAGTCCTGAAGCTCATCGTCGGTGGGGTCATTGACCGGACGATCCAGGGGTTTGCGACCACGGTCCACCTCAGGGGTGTCGTCCACCACCTCGACCTCGGTGTCGTTGCCCTCGATCTCGAAGTCAACCTTCTCTTCCTTGGTATTCACCGGCACTTCGTCCGGAAACTTGAACTCTTGCCTGTCCATGCTTACCCCCTCTGCACGCCACGCGGGTCTTGAATGACAGCCTCAACGCTGTCGTCGTTGATGATGCGGAACTCCCGCCCGTGAATCTTCAGCCGCGTGCCGCTGTTGGGGCGGACGAGAATGAAGTCGCCCACCTTGCAGGACGGGCCGGAGGGGAACCGAAGGGGGTCCTTGTAGCAGTCCGGACCCATCTTCACGACGAACAGCACGGGCGACAGCACTTCCTCGAAGTGCATCGTCTGACCGGACTTGAGAATGCCGCTGTCGAAGGACTCTTCAGCCTCCGGAAGCATGCACAAGAGGTGGTACGTGACAGGGTCGGGTACTTGCCGTGCCTTTTCTCCATCAGTTTCAGGCAGGACGGTCTCGTTTTTCCCGTCCGACAGGATAAGTTCACTCATCTTCCGATTGCTCCAATGCAGACTGTAGGTCAAGGATTTCACGCTCTGCGACAGCCAGTCCGTGTATCTGTCCGCAGAGATTCCGGTATTCACCGAAATCTTTAGCGCCTCCACCAGCGACGGTATCGGCGATGTCATTCATACGCTCGCGCAACTTCTTGCGCAAGATTCCGAGAGTCTTGGTATCTTCCATCACTTCACCCCAGGGCTAGGTTGCGCGGCCCGCTGCGCCGCTCTCTGAGCTTCACGTTGCGCCTTGACGGCGTCGCTCTGCATCTGCTGACGCATCTTCTGACGGTGAACCTGCTCCTTGTGGGTCAGTTCCTGCTGCGCCATAGCGGCCTTAAGCTGGGGGTCTTCCTTGCCTTTGTTGGCATCGATCAGCGTCTTCATGCGGTCAAGCTCCAGGCGGGCTTTCCCAAGCTCGAAGTCGTACTGGTCGTTCATAGCCTTGCGCTGGCTATCGCGTTCCTTAAGCTGGAGTTCAGCCTGCTTAAGCTGCATCTCCGGGTCCTGCGCCTGCTGTTGCGCCTGCTGCTGAGCAGCCTGCGCTTGGTTCTGCATCATTGTGCGCTGTGCAGCGGCAGCGATCAGCGGCGCGATGGCCTTCTCGTCACTCGGGCTGATGGGCACCTCATCGTCCTCATCCATGGCGGGCAGCGGCACCCCAAGCTGCATCTCGATCTGCGCCCTGTATGCGAACGCTGTGTGCTCTGCGACGTGTGCCATGAGCGCAGCCATCATCTGTTGCGCAGCGGGGTTCTGACCGATAGCCGCAGCGATCCGTGGGTCCTGCATGAACGACTGGTGCGTGGCGATGTGCGCCTCGTGGTCTTGGTACGCAAACGCCTTCAGCGGCTTCATGCGAAGCACGTCCATGTTCTCCGTGACCGGGTCGGTGGGCTTGCGGTCTTCCGGCAGTTCGACGAGCTTGTCGGCGTTCTTGATCCCCAGCACCTCAAGCATCTGTCGGTGCAGCCGGGGTATGTTGTAGACCTGAGGCGCACTCTGCGACATCTGGAATGCCGCCTGATACTGCACCAGCCGCTGGCTCATGGTGGCCGCGTTCGGGTCCGACACCGGGATGATCTCGGTGTAGCGATAGTCGCTGCGCTTGGCCCGGGCGCCCTCGGGGGACTCAGCCTCGTAGCTGTAGTCCTCGTCGGTGTAGTCCCTGATGATCGCGGCCAGGAGCTTCAACTCCTGCTTCATGGCGAAGTGCATCCGCGCCTGGACCGCACTCATGATCTTCAACTGCCGCTCCAGCAGGGCCAGGGTGGTACCCACCGGGGCCTGGGCGCTCATGTCGCTGACCTTCATGTCCGCAGTGGCTGCGAACCGCCGAGCCTCGTCCACGATGCCGTTCAGCAGGGCCAGGAGCGTCTGTGAGGGCTCCTTGTAGGGCAGGGGCATGATGTTGTCACGCACCGTCCCGCTGGGCACGTCCACGTCCCTGAACTCGCCCGGAGCGATGGGAGTGTCGTCACCCTTGATCCGCAGCCCCCGAGCCTTCAGGCCCCCGGGCAGGTTCGCCAGCGTGCCCGCATCCACCAGTTGCCGGGTCAGCGACGTAGCGCTCTTGGCCGCGCCTCCGATGAGGTGGATCAGGCCGAACCCGTAGCTTCCGAACCCGGGCACGTACTGGTAGTGCACGAAGTGCTGGCGCGACTGCCGCGTCTGGTCATCCTCCAGATAGTTTCTGCGGATGGACAGGATCTCCTGGGTGTCCTTCAGGATCGTGACGACGTAGGGCAGCGCGATGCCCGTGGGCTCACCGTCTTCTTCGTCCTCGAACCCAGGCAGGTCAAGCTCTACGTGCACCTCAAGCAGGAGGTATCGGTCGTCGTAGGACGCGGAGAACCCTGTCTCGTTGTCCTTACTCTTCTGGATCTCAGTGATGTCCTTCCCGGGCTCGTGGAGATCTACGTCCCGGTAGAACTTCGCCGCCTGCAGCTTGGTGATGTCGTTCTTGTTCTTACGCATCCTGTGCGTAATCCGTGGGCACGACGACAGTTCCGACGTACCGTAGGGCAGGATGACATCCTCAGCCGGTATGAACACCGACACTTGCCGCTCCAGGCTCGGGTCGTAGTAGACCTTCTTGAACGCCGAACCAGCGATAGGCAGGTTCCACAGCAGTTTCTCGTGCTCCGGACGATACTCCGTCATGACTTCCGTCAGTTGGTAGTTCATGTCGTCCTTGACACGCGCCGCAGCGTCCTCCTTCTCCCGTGTCTTCTTCCCGATGATGTTGGTCTTCACCGGCCCCTGCGCCGGGAACGTCTCGGTGATCGACTCGCTCTGGAACCGCACCACCGCCTCGGTGAGGATGGGTGAGAAAACCCCACAGGCGCCTGACCACGGCTCGGTGCGATCCTCGACCTTGAGCCCCAGCAGCTTCAGCCCTTCGGAGTACGTCCTCTCCCAGTCCTTGCGCCCTTGCAGGTCCTCATCGACGTCGCTGATCAACTGCCCAGCCAGCGTCTGCAGTGCGCCCTCGTCCATGAACTCTGCGAGGTTGGCATCGAAGTCCTCCGGGCTGTCACTCCCAGGCTCCAGGGTGATCTCCATGCCGTCTACACCGACGGTCACAGCATCTGGGTTCTCGATCTCAATCTCGATGGCAGGCTCGTTGGCAAGTCCCATCAGCGGCGTGGGACTGGCAAGGAGGGCTTTGTCAATATTTGTTGCCATGGTGGGCTCCAGTACGTCGCTCTCAGCGACGCGTCACACGGTTGGTCTGGGGGTTGTAGGTCAATGACCCTGTACGCCCCGCACGTTTGGCACGGTCCAAGGCTCGCTCCTCGGCTGTCATGGCGTTGCGGGCTTTGCCTGCTTCGGTGAGTTCGCCTTTGTCATTCACATGCCCCCGGCTCTTGAGGATGTCCAACGCGGCTTGGCGCACGTCCCCGGTCATACCAGAGTTCTTCAACTGCCATGTGAGGCGGTCGATAAGCTGATTGGCACCGGAGAAGTCGGTCATGGCAGTGCTGGGGGTCAGTAGTACGCCGTGCGGCGTGCGGCGGCTGGAGTGTAGTCCTGATAGTCAGACGGCAGGCCGATGAACCCACCCTGACGGAACCGCGCAAGCGCCATGGATACGCAGTCCACTTGGTCGTCGTTGGACCCGAACGGGAACGCCACGCACTCCTCGATCACATCCTCAGCCCACCGCCGTCCCTCGGGGTACCACACCATACCGGAGCGAATCACGTCGGCCACGGCGTTTATGCGTGCAACCTTGTCCCCGGTACCCCTGTGTGGCGTGAACTCCTGCACGGGTATACCCAAGCGACGAAGCTCCTGATACAGCGGCGTGCCACTGGACTTCTTCTCAACGATGAACGAATCAGGTTCCCAATCTTTCCATTCACGGATGGAAAGATCTTTCAGTTCAGGAAACTCCACACGCACCTTGATGGCGTTCAGCAGGATGATATGCGGCTCGCCCTTGGTAAGCTCGTCGTCACTGAATACACCAAACGTCAGTAGCGCTGTGTAGTCGGCACGGTTGTTCTTCTCCGCCGCTGCGTCCAGCACCATGATCAGGTACTCGCACTGTGGTGCAGCGTCCTTCTTCCACGGCCTCCACCAGTCCCGCTGGATGATCGCACCCTGCTCACCCGTGGGGTTCTGCATGTACTGTGCGTTCCACTGGTACGCAGGCATCGACGCCTTGGTGCGCTCCAGGGCTTCCAGATCGAACTTCTCAGGCCAGAGGGCCTTGAGCCCGCTGGCGGTCTCCAACATGGCCGGAAACTCGAAGACTTCGTACTGGTCGGCCTTGGGATTGTTGGCACCGTCCTTGACGAGGTGCCCGATCAGGTCATCTTGGTGCCAGCGGGTATGAACCACTGCAATTCTGCCCCCTGACATCAGACGAGTACGTGCGCCGAAGGCGAACCACTGATACGTTTTCTCAAGTTCCTCGAAGTTTCCTGCCAAAAGATCCTGTTCCGAGTGTGGATCATCGACTAAAAGCAGGTCAGCACCCCGTCCAGCAAGGGCAGCGCCGACACCGCAGGCGTAATACTCCCCTCCACGGTTCGTAGACCACCTTCCGGCACTTTTTGAGTCCTGTGCGAGGCTGATTCCGGGGAAAACGGACGCATATTTCGGGTCTGCGATGATGTTTCGCACTTTTCGACCAAAATCTACGGCCAAATCCCCCGTGTGGGACACCATCAGCACCTTTTTGTCGGGAAATTTACCCAAAAACCACGCTGGAAACAGCGTACTTATCTGGTGGGACTTCCCGTGCCGGGGTGGAATGGACACTGCGATGCGATCTTTGTGTCCGTAGGCGATGTTGGTCAGCAGTTCTGCGAGCTTTTTGTGGTGGGTCGCAACGATGTACGTTGGATCCATGTGCTGGCAGAAGGCTAAGAGGTCATCTCTGCAGGCTTTCGCATGCTTTCGACGCTCCAACTCCTCCACAACGCTCATCAACTGCTCTTGCTCGGCAGGAGTCAGCTTCCCGATGTTTGCCATCAGGGTCTGGATCTCCGGCACGGTCAGAGTTGTGCTCACTCCAGCCCCGCCAAAGCTGTATCAACGTCGATAGGGGCAGTGGTCTCGATGGGCGGAGCCAGGATGGTGGCGTCCTCTGCAGTGTCTGCGCCCATCAGGCGGCGCAGCTTGTCCCGCAGTGTGTTCTCAAGCTCGACCGTGGACCGGTTGTTGACGGTGATCTCCGTGCGCTCGGTGAACAGCCCCACGTCACTGACCTTCCCAAGCAGTTCCAGAGCACGCATGCGCGTCTTGGCGTCGGGGTTCTCGGTCTCCAGGATCAACTTGTTGGTGACGTAGTTGCGCAAGCGCTTGGCGTCGCGCACCACCTCCATGTCGTACTGCGTCAGGATCCGGTCGATGTAGAGCGCACCCTCCGGAGAGGTCATGATCTGCGTGGGAGCAGCCTGACCTGCGTTGACGTACTTGAGCACATCCGCCGCTTGGCGACGCAGGGCTTCTGCCTGCGGGGGCTCAGACTCGTACCCCTCGTCGAGCAGCACGGAAGCGGTCTGGCATGCAGCCTGAGCCTTGGCCCGAAGGGTGGCGTATTCGGCAGTGCTCAGAGTCTTTGCACCGGTCGGAAGGGGGATGAAATCGTCGAGTGGAGCTTCGATCATGGATGGTGGCTTCCCGCGCCGCACCTTGGCGTTCCCCAATACTACTGCACTGAGGAGTCTCGCGTCAACCACGGTTCTTTGGGTCCCATTGACGGGGTAGGTTCTCTGGGTCCCCTTTGGGGGGTGGTTTCCTATTTCGGTACCCCCTACCCCCTTTCTTCTTTCCTTCCTCCCTTAGTTTGTATAGTTCATAGTGGCCCTTAGTTTTTGTAGTCCCTAGTGGCCCCCTATAGTTTGTATAGTGTTAATGGGGGTTTCACAGTTTTTGGTCTTCGTTTGTGCGGAATACAGCGCAGCGAGCGCGCGGGACTCCAAACTGCCAGCGGGGGGTCGGGGATGGGTGGGGTCTGTTATACGGTGTTTAACATCAAAAACACCGGTTTCCCTAGAATGTAGGGTACAGAATCCTACCGGACCTAGACGTACTAGGGGCGACAAACCAATGGAGCACATACCATGTCGCAAGTTAAATTCGATCTGACCCCTATCGCAGCAACTATCTCGGATGCCGCAGCATCCGAGCATACCGCAAGGGACAAATGGTCCCGGGCCGGTAGGGCACTGGCCAAAGCAGGTATCGTCAGCGGGATGTTGGTCAAGTCCACGGAAAATAACCCGAACGATCTTTGGGACCAGTCGGTCCACAATCAAGTTAGGGGTTTCATCGTCCAGGGTGTTAGCGCATCTAAGAAAGTTATGACGTTCCAGTCGATCGTTCCAGGGTCCGTGTCTGAAGAAGCTCCCAAGGGATCGAACAAATGGACCGTGGCAAACCTCCTCGCACTGACCCGCGATCAATTGCGGGATATTGACGACGATGTTCTGAAGACCCAGCGCAGGGAATACATGCAGTTGGTCGACGGTCCGATGATGTCCCGAATTCGGGTATACATCGACAAAGCCAATGGGGTCGAAAAGACCCGGGAGCCTAAGGGGGCAAAGACTCAAGCTCCGGCGGAATCGGCGGATCCGATTGTCACAATCCAGGGATGGGTTGCGAATGCGACCAAGATGGTAGACATCGCGGACGTTGATCGGTTCAAGGATGCTGGACTCGAAATGATCGCCTGCTTGCGGCGCATCAGGAAGTCCTAACGATACTTACCCCGGCGCGAGCCGGGGTTTGCCACACAGCCCGCAGGGTTCGCGCCCTGCGGGCTTTTTTGTGCCCGGTCGGGACCGGATGTCAACGAGCACGCGAGCGGCACGCGAGTACGCGAGGAGGCCGCGCCTGTACGCGAGCGCAACGCACAACGCACGCCTGGGCAGCGCCGAACCCCCGAAAAGCATTTCTACAAATGTTATACACTGTATAACATCGCCCCCGCACGCTGAGATCCGGTCCCCAAACGAGTCCGCGAGCAGCCTTACGAGCACGCGGGTGGCATGTTCCTATTGTTCTGCCATGTTCGGTAGGTCCGCGAGCACGCAAGTGCTTGATTTCAAAAGAGAAGTTCGCTTTTGTTCCGTTGTTCTATTATTTTTTAAAAAGAATATAGGTAGGTAGGTAAGGATTTCCCTAATACAACTTCATATAAGTGAGAATATATATGGGGAGGAGTGATATTTAGTGAGATGTAAGTCTCTTTACTTGCCGTGGAGCTATTCATACTTCCAGAACATAGAGTTTTACAGAACATTTGCCATTTTCCTGAGCCCCCACAACCACTTAAAATTCGCATATAAATCGAACAATAGGAACTTCCCGAACATCCCCCCGCATCCGAGTCCGTTTTTGTAGTACAATAGCCGTCCCTTCAGCCTTCACACTCTACAAATGAAGCACGCCGACATCGACACCCTGCTCCAACGCGTGGCTCTGCGGGCGAAGCCCACAGGCTCTCCCCGCTGGGTCTACCGCCCCCACCCCCAAGTGCCCAAGACCCTGCACAACAAGCCCGTGCCCCGCGCCACTCCTCCCGGCTCCCGGACAGTCTACTTCATTGCGGGCACCGCCTATGCTTTGTGTGAATACTGTACACCCTTGCTCCAGGGCGCCGCAGGCGCCACCGACATCACAGCCCTGGACCCCTTGACGGTGCACACCGTGCAGAGCGCCATCGACACCATACACAAGGTCACCCCCAACAACGTGTGGACCGAGATCAGGGACCTGGGCCTGCGTGAGACCGTGCGCCAGATCATGGAGCGCAGCGGCCTGGAGGAGTTCCAAGTCGTGCCCGCTGTGGCTGAACTGTTCGAGGTGTCCCCTCTTGTGGTGCGCCGCGCCATGGGCGGTACCGAGGCCGAAGGCCGCGCGAAGCCTGCCGAATACAAGCACGACCCACGGTGGCGTGCTTTGGTGGGTGAGGTACAACGTGCAAAGAGTGCTGCCTATAGCAGGGACGTTGTCCGGGGGTCTGGCACCGTCGCAAGATACGGCAAGTTCGACACCGAGGACCTGCTCATCAAGCATCACGGGGATCGGTTGTTCCCCGAACGGTGCCCACTGCTGGGACTGCCGCTGATCTATGACAGGCACAGCTACCCCAAGGACAACAGGCTCATCGCCATTGTTCGCAGGGACATGTCCAGGCCAATGGCATCGGACAACGTAGTGCTGGTGAGCCGGAAGGCTTATAAGCTGCTTGAGACCCGTTCCAAGCCCGAGACTGCCGAAGAGGTCGCAGCATTGGACGCATGGGGAGTCAAGAAAGCCATCAAACCTGCACCAACACAGCCCGGTACAACAGACACACAAACGGAAGCTATTGACTTGACATAAGGGTCAGTCTATGCTATAATGTATTTGTCGGTGGGAGATCAGCCTATCGACACCGAGCTAGCTCGGTATGTTATACAGTGTATAACAAGCTCTTTAACAATTCAGTACCGGGAGGGGTGCCTAGCAAGCGCCCCGCTATACCGGGGTTTCGCAGGCTTACCCATAAGCCTGCTGACAAGATACTACAAAACACCCACCCTGCGGGATCACGGGTGCTTAGGCGAAAAGTTAGTTACGTGTGACTCGGATGGAATGAAGCAACAAGGCTCTTAAACGCAACGGTGCGTGCACCGTGTAAGGCGTCGGCGTTGTGGAATTCGGCAATCACATGACTCTGCTTGGTAGCACTAGGCGACGTGACCGGACCAGAATCCAACGGGTTGAGTAGTTTGCGAGCTTGCTCGCTCTCGACGTGATCGACGGTAAGAGACCGTTGACGCGTAGGCCGCAGGGGAAAGACCCTGTGCAGGTTGTTGTGGATACCTGAACCACAACCTACAAACATATAGCGACAGCATGAGCGGGGATC
>Ga0181363_1000198_pt1 | contig 18129 bp, 18 predicted proteins | sample Fa13NDMLBSN_FD_130109 | JGI IMG/M metagenome (GOLD analysis project Ga0181363, IMG submission 130109) | Freshwater viral communities from Lake Michigan, USA - Fa13.ND.MLB.S.N | ecosystem: Environmental > Aquatic > Freshwater > Lake | place: USA: Michigan | collected 2013-09-23
ACTAGATAAATTAAATTTTTCTTGTATTGTCATATTGTGTTTTTATTTGATTTATTTGTTCAACTGTTAAATATTTTTCAATAGCGTGTATTCCCAAAGAACCTAAATTAAATATTGTTTCACAGCTAAATGATTTAGCAATATCGAATGTAGGTAATTTTCCATTAAGTTGTTTTAATCCGTTACAAAAATACATATCCTCGTTATCTAATCCGTTATAGTGGTAGTTTTTAATAACATTAATCATTGCACTTTTACGTCTTAAACTAAAACCGCCATTCATAGCAGGAAAATCAATATGTTTAATTGGCGCACCAATATAATCGTATTTGTAATAATCTTCAATACCTTTACGAAGTATAGCTGAATCATGCTGTATAATTAAAACATTTTCTTCTTCAAACTGATTCCAAAACTCTAAAGAAGTTAACCTTTTATTGTATTCGTGTATTGAATTTAACCTATCTTCAAAATAAAATATAGAATCTTCTTGTAAATATTTACAATGTTCTTGAGCTATTTTATTACGGATATTCTTATCCTCTATTAAAGATATTGCCAGCATTAAATTAATTCCTTATTAAAGTTAGAATGTTGTTTTAAAAACTCAGGCATATTATGTTTTGCGTAAGGTACAGCATTCCATAAGGCTATACTAACTGGGTGTAAATCACCAAAGTTATTTTTAGGTGTCCAAGCGTAATGAATATTATCTAACCAATCCATTTTAATTTCTGAAGCGTGTCCAAATATTTTATATTTATATCTCATTACTGGCTCAGATTGTGCAGTACTAAAATGATAAATAGTTAACGGACAGTTTAAATTTTGATGATTATTATTAGATTTTAAATTCTCTATTCTAATTGGTCTAAATCCATCGTAACAAGCATAATTAAATGACCTCCAAAAGTTAATATAACCATCAATACCATAATACCTTTCAGGATTATTATAAGCGTATTCTAATGCCTTAGTAATTGTAGAAGGTTCAAATACCTCATCCGCATCAATAGTCAATACTAAATCATATTCTTTAGAGTATTGGTGTATATGGTTTCTGTGGTGGTTTTCAGCTCCGTATGTAACCTCATCCCATATTAATTTATCTCCTAATACTTGTTCACATATTAATTTAATATCTGACTTACTATCAGGGCAAACTTCTGTAGTTCCAAATCCGTGAGATGGTGTTTCCGTATATGCAATAACAATTTTTTCACAATGTTCTTTTATTGATGTTAAAGATTCTTTTAAATATTCAATACCATAATGAATGGTCATAAATCCAATTACTTTCATACTGCTAATTTAATTATATTTTCAACTTGATGTTTAAAAGTGAATGTATTTTTTACGAAATTATTTGCCAAACTAGACATTTCCATTCTATCCAATGTATTATCTAATAAAAAATTTATTTGGTTTTTTAAATTATTAAAATCATTAAAATAAGCACATGAATCTAAGTAAATTTCTTGCATACCTAAATGATTATAACTAATACAAGCTGTACCACTACCTAAAATTCTTAATAACCTATCACTATTATAATTTAAGCTATCAAAATGGCTACAATTTATGGCAATTTTAGCACCTCTATACGCTTTAGCTTCTTCTAATTGGCTATGATTAAAGTTACCATTACCATAAGCCCACCCCGAACCATATACACCAAATCTATTACCGTATTCTTGATGTAAAAAATCTACCATATCAATCCTAAAACCACTCATAGGAAAATAACCACGTCCATAATTATTACCCATAAATACAATATCAGGCATATTTAACGCTTCATTTTCAGGTTTATATATTTCAGGATCATAACCTATCTCTAAATACTCAGATTTAAAACCTAATGAGCGCATAATATTAACATCATCCATATTACTAAATGATGTTAAAGATACATAAGGAGCTAAATCAATCATCCATTGTGGTACTTCTTGACGTTTATCTCCAGTCCAATTAATTATAAAAGCACCGCTATCCTTCATTATTTGGCAAACCGAATGAGTAATAATATCGGGAGCTTGTATTTGCATAAATACAATATCAGGTTTAAATTCATTAAACAATAATAAAGTATTAAAGTTTAAATCTTTATCTCCGGTGTAAATTTCTTTATAATTTTCTTTACCTACAATATCAATAAAGGCTTTTTGAAAACCATTCATTGTGTTAGGTGTGGCACAAAGCCCTATGTGTAAAATCTTCATATTAAAAATGTGGTTTTAAAAAATAATAAGGCTCAGGTACTCTAACTGTTTTATGATCATAAGTTCTATAATTAGAACTATGTAAATGTAAAGCGTGTATTGTTTTAGCCGGATTACTAATTGAATAACCACTTTGTTTTAATTCAAACATAATTCGATTGTCACAGCCAGGTACACCTAAATTAAAATGTCCTATATTTTCAGTTACAGCTCCATTAAATATCCAAACATCTTGACTATCTTTTCTATCAAAAAGAACGGCTGTATTTTCATTTATATCCCAACGAGATAAAGCTAAGCATTCTCTATCTTTTATAAAACGTACATTTAAAATAGTTTCATTAAAGTAAATATCTGAGTTAGCTATAATATTAATTTTATCAGGGTATTGTTCAGTAAGTTTAAATATCTGATTAAAAGTTAAACGTTCTTTGATTTCAATAATATTAAAGTAAGGTACACCATTTATGTTTAACGCTTTGTTATTTTCTAAACAAGTATCTAATTCCTTTTGGCGTTCTTCATTGCCACAATCATATATTTGAACAAATAAATTTATTTGCTTTAGTGTAAAATCCCCACGAATAGCTCTACTTTTATACTCATTGTCTTGTCCTTGTATTTTCAACCAATTACCTAACAACATAACCGCTTCGTTAATACATTGCCCACAATTTAGGTTCATATTATAGTTACATAGTTGCTGAACTAATCGTTTTAACTCGTATCTGTTACCGATTGGATTTTGTAAAACTAAATTAACTTCGTTTATCATAACAACGCAAATATAAATAAAAAATCCTAACCAATTTAATGATTAGGATTTTTATTTTGTGTAATTAATCTAATTAAGCAGAAAGAGCATCTAAGTAAGCTACATTTTGTGCGATTGTTGCGTTTGCACCGTTTACACTAAAGTATTTAGGCATTTGCATTTCTTCACCTGATAATGTTAAGTTATAACCAGTAGGATCATTTAATAAAGTTCCTGAACCGCCTTCACCAGCTGAACCGTTTAAGCCTTTACCAACTCCTAATACACGAATGTTCTCAGCATTTTCTTGGTAAAAACATACTAAATCATCTGTATTAGCTAAAGTTTCAGCAGCTAAAACTTGAGCTGGAGTACTTAAATACAATGGTAAAGTAATACCATGATTCCAAGTATTAACGTTTTCGCCAATAGTCATTGGAAAAGTAACGCTATTTTTATCTCTCTTAGTTGTAAACTTGTATAATTTAGCAGGAATTGAACCAATGTTTGACAAAGCCAAACTATTCATATAACCTAAATTATCATAAGTAACTGATAGATATCTTTTTTCAACAAACCAAACTCTTTTGTCGATACCACCGACCTTGTTTAATCCATTGCAATCAGGTGTTATTCCTGATAATAATTCTGAGCAAGTTGCCATTTTTTATTTTTATTTAATTGTTTATATAAAGGGAGGTATTACCCTCCCATTTAATTTAGAATCCTCCGATAACGTTTTCTACACCATCAATGTATTTGTAACCAGCTCTGTAGTTTAAACGGCAGTAGTTCTTCTTATCTTTACGCTCATACCAAAACTCAGCAGAAGTAGTATCTGTCATCATATCCGTACCAATAATATGGTTTAAAGGATTTGTTAAGATAATACGATTATCATTTGCAGTTGCTGGTGAACCAGTTGCAAAGTCAACATTAATATAGTCACCAATAGTTAATAAGTTAACAACTGGAATACCTCTGAATTTTAAAGTTGCAATACCATTGATTAACTCAGTTTTAGAACTTTCTAAGTTACCTAAAGTAGTATATTTTTGTTCTAAAGCTCTGTAGATTGGATCAGTAACATACATTCTTTTTTGGTCAGGAGTGTAGTTATATTTTAATATTGAGTTTTGAGCATCTACATAAGTATCTAAAGTAGCTAAGATATTAGTTTGGTTAATGTCAGTATCAGAAATTACAGCCGCTACTCTTACAGTACCATCTCCAGCTAATGCACCAGCTTTTAACGTTTTGAAGATACCATCATAAGCAGTATAGTCAGAGTTAGTTAAAGTAGTATCATTTAAGAAAATTTGACGATATAAGTCAGTTGCTACAGCATTTCCAAAAACTTCTAATAATAAAGTTTGGATTTGAGTACCTTCTAAGTTATAAACGTCATAACCTTTTTTCAAAGCAGCTTCATAAATAGATGCTTCAAATGGTGCTTTACATTGTGATAATTCAGCTTCCATTTGTGTAACTGATAATACTACTGAGCTAATTGCTACACCAGTTGCAGTATCTCCAGTATTACAATCTACTGATTTTTTAGTAATTTTTTGTAAACGTCCTGTTTTGTAAAACGTTTTTGAACTTTGAATGTCTTGCTCAATTCTAAATCCTAATTGTGCTAACAAAGGAGTTTTAGCTAAGGCAAGTACAAATGTTTCTTGAAAGTCTGCTTGTTTACCAGTGTAAGAAGCAACCGATGTAATTAAATTTCCCATTTTTTTATATTTGGTTTTTTATTTGTTTTTATTTATTTATTTTTTTTTAAAAATTGAAGCCATTTCATCTAAATAAGCCTGGTTAGGATTAGATGTTATTGTTTTACGAGCTTTAAAAGATTGAGTACCTAAGTCAAATTCAGCACCTTCTCCAATTACAACCTCTTTTAATGCTTTAAATTCAGTTTCAATAACAGTAATATTTGCTTTGATAGCATCATTTTCAGTTTCTAAAACTTCTTTACTAGCTTTTAAAGCGTTTAATTCAGTATTAGCAGCTTCTAATTTTGCTTTTAATTCTTCAACTGTAGGCTCTGTAGCATCTTCAATAACCTTTTCAATTACTTCAGATACTTTGCCGTCAGTTACAACTACTGTTTTACCTTCAGCATCCATGTATTTACCTGGTTTAGCTGGAGATTGGTTACCTTCAGCATCAACTTCAAATACATTTGCACCAGTAATATCTTCAGAATCGGATTCAATAAATAAATTTACTGCTTCGCCTGATTCGTTTGTTACTGCTAAATCCATATCAAAGAATTTGCCTTTAGTTACTCTTGAAAAGTTTTTAAAAAACTTATTCATTTTGTTTAAAATTGTTTCATCAACTTTACTCATTGTTTCATTTGTTTTATTTGGTTTAATCATTGCCACCAATCTATATTGGCGGTATTCTACTTCTTCTAAAGCATCTATAACCTCATTAGCAAAACCCATCTTAACAGCATTTTCAGCAGTTAAATCAGTTTCTTTTTCTAAGTACGGTGCTAACTCATAAGCGGTTGCTTTTGATTCTTTAGCGTAGAAATTTAATATTTTGTCTTGTTCACCTTTTAAATCTTTACCTAAAGCAAGTAATTCATTAGCTCTCATTGGCTCTGATTGCTCAGGTAACCAGTATGGATTGTGAACAAAGAATTTAGTATTTTTAATTAATTTTCTGTTTTCAGGTTTAGGTGCTAAAAAAATAACTGTAGCAATTGATCCTACAATATTTTCACCAATAGCTGTTAAGTTTTTACCCGATGCTAATAAAGCAGTGTGAATATCCCATCCTTCATATACTGAACCTCCACCACTATTAACTTTATAATGAATATCAGTTACATCTGAATCTAAACTATTTAAAAAGTCTTTTAAATTATTTAAAGTAAAATTTTTTTCACCAGCAAAAGCTGAATCTAATTCACCTATATAACCTTCAATATTTAATTTAGCTATTTTCATTACAACAAAAATATATTAAAAAAAAGTATTATATTTGTTTTTTAAAGTCTTTATAATAAAATTTATTATATTTATAAAATGGGTAGGAAACCTAGTGAAAAATTAAATACAATTATTAACGGGATTGTTAGAAATTTTAAGCCTAAACAAATAATTTTAAAAGGCAAAACATTAGCCATGTTTAATTATGACAGAAACCGTTTAGAACTTGGAGATAGTAGGCTAGGAGAAAGAATTATATCTGAACATTACAGAAAAAATCCCCCTCCTGGCTTTGAATCTAAAGACTAGAAACATTAATAGCTACATTATTACTACTAGTAACTTTGTTAATATCAGTAACTCTAACTATTGGATTAGGTATTGATTTAGCAAATTCAATTAAATTATTTTGATTCATTATATTATTTTCAGCGTTAACACTAGCTGAACGATTAGTAAAACCACCATCAAAGTAACCACTAATACCACTAGAATTATATCCGCTTCTCATTTTTTCTAATGCTTTTATATGTGGTACAGCTTCAGGTTTATTCTTAACTTTACTTGGTACTACATATTCATCGTTATGAAATTGAGCGTTACCAATTGATTGAGCCTTAACTTGTGGATTACCTTTAGAAGTAAAACCACCATCGAAATATTGAAATTTAGTAGCTGATATTTTAGCAACTTGAGCAGTAGCCGTAACACCTGCGCCAATAGCAGCCGCAATAGCTAAATAGTAAGGTTGCACAGTACCTAAAGCATTCATAACAGCACTAGCTCCGTTTAAAATTGCAGTTGAAATACTAACAGCTTTATTAATATTAAATTGATTTCTTGCAGCTTCTCTATCTTCAGCACTGCCTTTTACTAAATTACTTCTTTTTAATTCAAATAAAGAGTTAGATAAATCCCCTAACGAAGCGGTTAAATTACTAGCAGCTTGTAAATCATTGGCAGTGCTTTGAAGTGTTAATTGTCTTTCTTGTTCTCTGTATCTTGCAGTTATTTCAGCTTTTTCAGCTTCTGTTAATTCAGTATTAGCTAACTCTTGTTCACGTTCAGCATTTAATAAATTTAATTGAGCTTCTAAATAAGTTTCATTATCTGTTATTTTATTTAATAATGCTGTTTTTGCTATTGTAACGCTATCACTGTAGGATTGTTCTTCTAATGCTTTTTTATCCGCTGCTGCTTTTTCATCTAATTCTTTGTTTTCGGCTGCTGCTTTTTCATTTGTTTCCTTTCTTTTTGCGTTGCCATCTTCATTAATTTTAGTAATATTTTGTTCAAATAAAATAGCTTGCGCTTCTTTTTCTTGTGTTTTTAATTTTTCACTTTCTTTACCAGCATCTATATCTTTAATTCTTCGCTGATTATCTAAAACTTCTTTTGCAAAGGCTCTTAATTCATCATCTTTAATAGCTGCTATTTGAGCGTCTTCAATAGCTTTAATAGCTGCTAAATCAGCAGCAAGTTTTTCGTCCCTTAATTTTTTAGCATTTTCTGCGGCTGCTTTTGCGGCATCTTCTGCGCTTTTATTAGAATCTTTTGACGCTGCTGATCTTTCAGCTTCTAAGTTATTAGCACCTTGTTGATACTTAGCTAAGTCACCTAAAATTCCAGCATTCTTTTTATTAAACGATTCAGCCTCTTTATCATTTGCCTTTATTAATTCATCAATTTTTTCTTTTTGAATTTGATAGTCAGATGCTAATACTTGCCTTGTTTTACTTTCAATATCAATAGCAACATTTTGTTTTTTTGAAGCCGTTGTTAATTTTTCCCTAGCTTCAGCAATTTCATTTAATCTTTGTTGTTCACCTTCTGCAAATGCAATAGCTTCTTTATCAAGTAAAGATTGTTTTGCCTTTAACATTGAAGCGTCTAAAATACTTTTGCTTAATTCATCATAACCTTTTTTAGCTTTACCTAATGCAAAATCTTCATCACTAAAATTTTGAAAAGTTAATGGATAAGTTTTTTGCAATTCTATTTGCGCTTTTTTTCTTTCATCAATTGACTTTGTTTGGTCAGTTGATGCTTTGTAAAGATTCTCTAGATTGTTTCTTTCAACTGCTGCATTTTTTGCCGCTTCTACATTTGCAGTGTTTAATTCTTTTGTTAAATTAAATTGTTCTTTTAAACTTGGTATTAAATTTTGAACAACCTCTTTAACTTTATCAAAATTATCAATTAATAACTTTACACCTTCAATTAATAATACAATAGGAATAGCTGACATAGCAGCTCCAATACCTTTAAAGCCAGTCTTAACTTTATCAGTATCAAAGTTAGCAAATCCCTCTGTTAATAAACCTATTGATGTATTTAAACGTTCAACCCCACTACCCTGTAATGATTGAGTACTATCTTTTAAATCGTCTATTTTATCCTTTAATTCAGCAACTCTTTCAGCCGCTTTACCATCTCCATTTAATGCTGCACTTTGAGCAGCTTTTAAATCCAATCTTAATTGCTTTAATGAATTTGATTCATCTATTGCACCCTTAATACGCTCTTGAAATAAGCTAGGTATTTTCATTTCAATAGCTATTCTTTGCTCTTGCAACTTAATTAACTCCTCTTGAGTATTAGCAAATTCATCTGATTCAACATTAAGCTCTAATAATGCTTTCTTTTGTTGATCAATCTTTTGTTTCAATTCACCATAAGAACCAGCCGCAAATTTAGCGGCATTATTAATACCACCTAAAGCGTTTTGATTTTCTTTAGTTACACCATTTAAAGCCTTAATAGTACCATCTAAACGTTTAACCTCTGTACTGTATTTAACAAATTCGGCTGTATTAGGTTTAGCTGTTTCAAATAACTTTCTAGTTTCTTTTAATTCAGCTTTTAATTTTTCAATACTGTTTAATGTATCTCCAAAATCTATATTAAATATCTCTACTTGATTTGCCATTATGGATTAAGTTTTATTAGTTCAACTTCTGTTAAATTACGGTTAGTATAATTGAATTGATTAATACTTGTTATAAAAAAATAAGATTGTAATTGCTTAATATATACTGGAACTAAATAATTAAAATTTAATATATCATTTATATTTAAGTTAAAATCATTTTTTACAATCTTTAATTCACTTAGTGTATCAACAAGTATTTGCGAATTTTTAATAATTAAATTAGCTCCAAAACCCATACCCAAATTAGGCACATTATCATCAATAAAAAAAAGTCTTTTAACATTAATAAAACCGCTTGTACTAGTTCCATCTGTAAATTTAAACAATCCAATTACAGGTTCTGAAAAAGCTATTCTAGACTTAACTTGTTTTGAAAATTTACTAGTACTTGTTTCATAATTATCAATATGTAAAGTACTTGTACCATTAAAGTCTATTTGAATACTTGGAGCAAATGGACTTTGATACATTGTTTTTTCTAATTGTAAATTTTTATTATTAATTTTTAAATTATAATCTGTTTCTAATGGAATAGGTAAAACCGAATTATCTATTTCGTGTTTAAAATAATTATTTTGAGCATTGTTTTGATATGCAAAAGATATTTTAGGCTTTTCTTTTTCGTCTAATTTATCACTCCAATCTATTGCATTAGGAATATTATCATATATTTTTTTAAAAGTAGATGCTGTAATGGTTTTAGTATCTTCGTTTATATTTAATATAATACCAAATCTTACACATATATCTTTAATAAAATTACTAGCGGTTATTTCAGGTAATATTACATTATAAGGAATAAAACCTCCAAATACTATTTCAGCTTGTAATGCAACGTCTAAAGTTGCGGTTGTTTTTATTGTAGGGAATAAAGTAAAAGTAAAATTATTATAAGTAGATGCAATTGAAGTGTCTACTTGGCAAATAATTGTACCTCTTTGTCCGTATCTAAATTGTATAATATCTCCTTGTTGGCAAAATATAGTATCCGATATTGTACTTCCAGCTGTTATATTAAAATCTTGAACAATAAAATCTCCACTAGATGAAGTTTTAATTATTTGAACAAAAGAATTTATATCAAAAACAAATGGAGGTATTAAAAAATCTGAAGTGTATGAATTAAAAGAATATGTACTAAATGAAGAACTTGGAACGCCATAATCTACAAAATCAATAAATGTAGATAATGAGTACATTCCAGTAATAACTATTTCATAAACATCATTTGCATTATCATAATAAGTTCCAGTTCCAGGTGCTATTGTATTTACACCAACATTACTAAATAATTCAAAATTAAAAAACTGACTTGAATTACTATTAGTATCATAATTATAAACTACGCTTTCTGTAAATGTTTGTGTGGCTGTATTAGTACCAACTAAACTATTTAATAATAATTGAGCCGCTGTATATTGTGGATTCTTTTTACTGTATGGTAAAACAGATTTATTTAAATCAGTTCTATCAAAGTCATCAATAAAAGTATATTCAGTATATTCAATTATTTTACTTAAAATAGTTTTAACAAATGTAGCTGGCAATATTTTTCTAATATCAACAATGTTGCCAGTTAATGTTTGTCCGTTATAACTTATTAATGGATAAATATATCCTCCGTTATTAGCCGAACTAGCTACAGCGTTTGCATAGTTCCAAATATGATTATATTCTGACCAGTCTAATTCAGTTAGTTTTACCTCTTTTAACTTAGCGTAAAAGTTTGTATTGCCAGTGTAAAAACTTGCTTTTATACTATCAGAAACTTCTTCAATAGCTAAAAACCCTGATTTAAAATCAAAACCTTCTACAATAATTTTTATATTTATTCTTTTATATGGCGAAGTATTTACACTTGGAAAAAAATCGGCATACTCAATTAACCTTCTATTGTTATTTGTTAAAGGTAATTTAAATGAATTACTATAATCCCCTGACCTAGATGTTATATCTTCAAAAGAAAATATACCTAAAGTTTGTACAATAGGCTCACTACCATACAAATCAAAATCCCCTAATTCAGTTCTTAATATTAAATCCATTATTATTGATTTTGGATTTCTTTATATGTAGCTATTCTATATTTTAAATTAACTTCATTCAATTTTGTTTTAGTAGAATATAAGTCATAAGAGTTACTATCTAATAAGATCGGTATATTTATTCTAGTAATAGGGTTATGTTCCCACGCTTGTATTGAATATCTTAATGATTCTAACAAGTCTAATTCTTCATCTGATATACCAGTTTTATAAACTACCTTATAAATAAAGTTTTTACCTCTATTAATATATTTAACAGTTCCGTTATTATCAAATGTTTGCACATCCCCTATAATTCCTTTAAAGTCTTTTCGTTGGTCAAAAATATAAGTAGCTATACCACCTTCTCTAGTTATCCAAACCAAAGTAATATTATTTGAACTTGAACAAGTTTCTGATAAATCAGTTAATGAATCTACAACCTCAATTATTAAACACGCATCTGTTAAAGGAGGTGAACTACTTTCTGTAAAATAGTATGTATAAGTTCCTACCGTTGTAGGTGTTAAAGTAAGTTTAGTTATAAATGGGCTATAAGTTGCAACAATCCATGCAGGTAGTGAAGATATAGGGTATAAATCTAACTTATTAAAAGTAGATGTTTTGTTAAAATATAAAACATTTGTAGTGTTATTTAACACTCTTACTCTTTGTGTTATCATTGTCTTACTCCATTTATAAACTTATATACTATTGGTAAAGTTTCTTCAAATCCACTAATCTCTAAATAAAAACCAAATGAAGAAAAATAACATATACCACTACTAGGTATAATAGGATTATTAGTTGGTACTAAATACCTTTGCGATAATGGATCATCCACTCCATCAACTGTGTTTGATAAATAATTCTCAATTAATTCATCATTACTTATAGCTGAGTTTAAAACAAAGAAGTAATATCTATTTAAAACAGAATTTTGAACAGTTGTTGTATTATCCCAAATCAATCTAATAGCATTAAAAGAATTAAAGTATATTTCACTAGCTACTGGAGTTAGTGCTGTTATTTCAAATATGTATTTAACAGAGCCATTTAAATTAATTGATAAATAAGGTAAACCAGTAGTAGTAGAATATAATACAGGTGGTTTAATATCTATAACTTTTGTATATGGTAACTCATTTGAAAAGTTTACGCCACCCTCTCCAATATCAAAACCTTTATATAATGTAAATAATGGCACTCTTAAATGGTAGCAGAAATAAGTATCTAAAGTTATTGTACCTAAATAAGGAGTATCTAATGTGACAATATTAGTTCCAGTAACTTCTAATATTTTAAAAGTACCGTTATATAATGGACTTTTGACATAAATATATTCTCCAACAATTGGTAAAACATCAAAAACATTATATAAAGTTATAAAAGCTTTTCCTGAATCATTACCTATTCCATTCATTAACAATGGCTTAAATGAAAATGTAAATATTACATCATCATTAGCCGATGACCATAAATAGGGTATCTCGTTTTGCGTAATATTACTAGCCATTCATAAATGCAGCTTTGAAATCCTCAGATAACTGCTTTGTAAATTTACTATTATAATCTTTAATTAAATTGTCATTTATTATATTTTCTAATAAACCTGAGTTTTTACCTTGATGTGCTAGGTAAATAGAAGAACCAAATTTTTGTATCTTATTTGTAATTAACTGAGCTAATGTATCTTTATCAATATCAACTGATTGAATCCCCTTTTCATCCATCCATTTAGATATTTTACCTTCTAAATTAAAGTCAATGCCTGAAGCTGAACCACTTGGAGCTTTACCCCAAACTAAATCATAAATATAATCATTAGCGTAAATAGATAGCCTTGTTTCGGTTATCTCATATCTTAAAGTCTTAGCTAAATTACCACTAGCATTAACTGGAGCGTAGAAAACCTTATCTACATACTTACCCTTAACCCTCCTTCTACTAACTCGCTTAATTGGCTTTTCTCTAATAACATTTTGTAGGATTTTAATAACATCCTTAGCAAAATTAGATATAACCACCTCCATTGCAAAAGTTAACATTTAGGCTTACCGTTTAATGTAATCTTTAATAATTTACCTGACATTACGTTTTTAATTCGTGTAACTGGATCAATCGTATAGTTTCCATCTGAGTAGTTATAGTTATCTAAAAAGTAATTAAGCCAAGCTAAAGCAAACGTATGAGCATCTGACTGTATTTCTTCAATACTTTGGTTTAACTCTAGGTTATCATCTTTATCAAATGATGAATCAGGTTCGTCTTGTTTTAAAAATCCAATAACTAAATTAGCTGATTCAATATCATTAGCCTTACCGTTAAATGAAATAGGATCAATAAACGCAAACCACTCTTGAATCTCATCTCTATAAGTTGCTAAAGCTGTATCAAAACTGCGTCCATAACTAATAACTATATTAGGGCTATATAGTTTTAAACTTTCTTTTATTTCGTCTTGTAATGTCATTTTTTGTTTTTATAAATTTCCTTTAATCTGTTTTCAAATTCATTTACTTCTTTATCATACCATAATAAATTATAAACAACTCTAACTGGTTGTTTTAATACTTCGTCTATTGTACTGCCGATTGCTCCACGTCTTGCGAGTTCAACATACGTTCCAAAACTACCAAATTTTTGTAGTCGGTCAATACCTGCTTGCTTTTGCTCATTGCTTGTTTCAAAGTCACTAAGGATGGCGAAACTATTATAGAAACTATTAACTTGCTCAAAAAAAAATTAGCAGTTCCAATAACTTCTAAAAATGGCATTTCATTAATATCTATATTCATTAAGTATTTAATAGCATCGGCTGAAACTTCAAATCCAGTTGCTTCTTTTGACATTAGCTGTTTAACCTTTTCGGCTTTACCATATTCAATGTTACCAAAATCAAAATCTTTAAACTCATCTAATACCTTATCACTTTCAAATACTTCTAAGTTTTCAGTAAATGAAATAATATCAAACAGTAAATGAGCCTTATTGTTTGGCATTGTATCAATTAATTGCATAGGTATTTTAGCTAACATTGATAATTGCTTACCTTTGTCACCAACTAATTTAATTACCTGGCACGCTTGCCAATAGTTTAATTCATCCCAACTAATTGGAACTTCATATACTTCGTTATTTATTGTTACTTGTTGCATCGACTTGTTTCATTTTAGACCAGGTTTCTGTTTGCATTAATTTAGCACAATAGTTAGCTAAAAATACAGCTTCACCAACTGTTAAGTCATTAGGGTTTAAAGGTAGTTTTTTCATTCTTAGACTTTTACGACCTTCAGCTTCTAAACTTTCAATGTATGTTTTTACTAATTCCATTTTACAAATATAATTAAATTTTTATACCAAAACCTCTAGGTGTCATTCTTTTTATATTAGGATTAACTAATTGATACATAACACTATATCTAATAGCGTCAATTGTGTGATTATATAAATCAATAGGAGTGCCTGACTTTTTATCTGACCATGAGTAATTATTTAACTCTTTAATAATATTTAAACTTGTTTCTGTAACTACTATCTCATAATCTTGCATCATTGCTATACCTCCACTAACCGAACCTTCTCCTTTAACAGCACCCTTTATATTTAATCCTTTACGCTTTAACTCATCAATTAAACGAGGTTCTGAACTGTCACCAATAATTAACTTAGTATTTGCGTGTCTTTTATTCTCTATTTCAATATCAGTAGTAGTCATAGCTTGCTTGCAAAAGCATTCATTAACATAAATCCTTTTCTTAGTCTTATCTATTGCTACGTTAATTAATACGCTAGGATCAATACTAAACCCATAATCTTGACCAAATACATTAGGTATTGAATTATCAAACTCACCAATTGACCAGTTAGTAAATACAACTCCTTCAGCTTTATTTAGCCAACCACCCATAATAATATGCTTAAATTTATTAGGGTTATTTAGTTTAACTTGTTTAACTTGATTTAAAAATGATTGATCTAAGTGATTAATGTTATCTAAGTATGTAGTATGAATGTAGGTTGTATCATCTTTGACACCATTAAAACCTTCTTGAACTCCTTTACTTTCAAAGAATCGTTTATAAATCCAATGTTCTTTAGTTGCTGGATTCATAATTAAAACTACCCTATTTTGTATTCCCTTAGTTCTAATACTAAAATCTATTTTATCAAATATAGATTCATCGTTTAGTTCTTCGGCTTCGTCAAGTACCCATGTTGTTACTCCTTGCAATGATTTAAGATTAGCTGTTTGATCGCCTGAACTTGTTTTAATTCCTTTAAATATAATTGAACTGTTAACCCTATCGTTTATAATCTCAGTCTTATTAATCTTAAATAAACTATCGGCATTAAATAGCTTAATTTTTTCAATAAATTCAGGTATAATTGATAAATGAGCAGCAACCATTGTGAACCTGGTAAATAGTATCTTTTGTGATTCTTCAATACAAAGTTTAGTAAATAGTAATGAAGCACTAAACGATTTAGCTGAACCACGTCCACCAGTTATAACATAGTAGCGTGTATCGTTATTAATTAAAGGTAAATATTTACGATTCAGTTGAATCAATTATCTCTATTTTATTAAGAGGTTGTGTATTTTCAGGTAATTGCAATGTATCAATTCTAGCTAATTTAGGCTTAAAATATTCAAGTAAGTTTGCAAACTGAGCAATAAACTTTTCATCATCACACGTTTGAAGTATCTCAATAGCACGCGGTAAACCATTCTCTAATAGTTGCTTACCAAATTCCTCCCACTCTAAAGTTTTAGTTCCTTTAGATCCTATTGGTTTTCCTTTTGGATTTCCTGATTGACCTTTTTTAAATGCCATTGTAAACAATTGTAACTTACAACAAATATACAAATTATTTAATTAAATACAAATTTTTCAAAGTTAACAACTTAAATTCATCAAGTGATCTGATTAAATTAAATCGGTTAATACTTCAAAACTATTATTAGTATCAATTATTTCAAAATACCTACCTAAACTATCCCTTTCCTTTTTTAAATCTAATTTCTTAAATATGCAATATTCTTTAACCCATTTTAGAAATTGCTTAGTATTTAGGTCTTTATAGTTTTTATATTCGTTTGTAAATTTAGTTATTATTTCATTATTATAAATTCTAATGTTATGATTTAAATTACCCTCTTCAACCCAGTCAAAGAAATCTTTAGTAGTAGCTTGAATAAATCTTTTGCTTTCTGCATTAATTGAAACCGACTTAGTTAAACCTTTCTTTAAAAATTTACGAAGGTTATTAATCATATAATTATCAAAATCACTCCAGTCTTTATCATTCCAACTATCAAACAATAAACGTCCGTACTCAGAAAGCGGGGAACGTCTTTCGTTAAAATATTGATAAAATTCAATTTCATGCCTACGTCTTTCGTGAGATGAACCAACTCCATTAATTACATAATTAGTTGTTATAACTATTTTTGGTGAGCGTTCAAATGGAATAAATATTTCATCTTTGTTTTTTCGGTTAACTGTTATTCCTTCGGTTATTAAACTAAATAGATTTTCAAATTGAAAGTTTTTCTTTACATCGTCAAAAGAAAGTATTTGAGTATCTAAATTAACACGCTGGTAAACAAAGTCTGATTTTTTAGGATCAAAGGCTTTGCCATCAATTTTAACTAAACGTCTGAAATTATTTAAAGCTGTTAACATTAATGATTTACCTGAGCCGCCATTTGGATTGTCATCAATTTCTTGGTCGTTAAATATAATTGCCTTTTGGTCTGTTTTATCTTTATAGGTATGTATTAAATAACCTAATGTAGTTTCAAGTGCTTCAATTCTAAAAGCATCGGTATTACTTACTTTTGACACAAAATCTTGAAAATCATTTTTATAATTATCTTTTAAAATAAAATCTCGATTTATTATTTGATTATCCCAAACATAACCATTAACATCTACATATTGAAGTAACTCAACTAAATCTTTATTTACTTTAATAACTCCATTTTTAAAAGGAATAAACGAAGTATCTTTGTCATCCATAAGCATATTTAAAGATATACTATCAATCATGTTTAAATGAGATTCGTTAAATAGGTAAGGACTTTTTGAACAATAATTCCATACATTTATTAATTCAGCTTTAAGTAAATGATTTAATACAAAATCTTTTATTTGAGCAGCCGAAGATAAATGTACTTTATTTGATAATACACGAACGAATGTAGGACTTTCAGAAGTTTCGGGATAATATTTATTAAATCCATTTTGAGTTAAAAAACATGAATATAAATAAGGATCAATAGTAATAGTTTCTTTTCCATTTTTATCCTCCTTTACGCTCCAAAATTTTATATCCTTATCAACTGATTCTTGTTTTATTTCATCAATAATATTATCACTTACATTTAATTCTTTTTTAATTTGTTCGTTTTGTATTCCGTTTTTAATTTTTAATTTAATCTTTGAAACTGTTTGATAATCTTCAAAATATTTACTATCAAATGAACGCTTTTTGTAAGCTGAACGAATAGCAGTTCTCATTTCACTTTCTGAAAATTCACCAGTCAATATGTAAGTAAATATAAAGTTTTCAGTAGTCGATTGATTAATTCCATACTCACAAAAAGCACCTGCTAAATCAAAAATATAAGCATTTCTTTCACCCTCAACAAATGATTTTTCCCATTTGAATTTCATTATAATATCAATCTTTTTTTGTTCATCATGCAAAATGCAAACAGGAGGTTTTTCCAAATATGAATATCCCTTATCCTCTTCAATTTCTGTAAACTCTTCAGCAAAAGCATTAACATAAATATTTGGGTCATAACTTTCAAAACAAACTCTTGAAATATTTGAATTTTTTATATCAAAATAATCTGAGTTAATATACTTAGCATAAGCGGTAAAACGTCTTTTATGTTCTAATTTATCACATTTAGGTATTCTTATAAGTGCTTTTAATCCGTTACCACTTGGTGAAGTAAATACCATTAAAGTATATTTATCTTTTATTAATCTTTCACGTTCAGCATTCATTATTTCAATACTTGGATATTTATCAAAATCTAAAATACACATTCCTGAATGTTCAATTAAACCAGCATCTGAACGGTCTGCAAATGTTCCATTAAACATTATTGCAATTAAAGAATTTTTTAAATTTGAAACCTCATCTTTATCAGTTGAAGTTCTTATTTTATTTATTTTCTCTATTAATGGTATATTACCTTTTTTTATTCTAGTATAAATGTCATCTAATG
>Ga0181363_1000199_pt1 | contig 18120 bp, 19 predicted proteins | sample Fa13NDMLBSN_FD_130109 | JGI IMG/M metagenome (GOLD analysis project Ga0181363, IMG submission 130109) | Freshwater viral communities from Lake Michigan, USA - Fa13.ND.MLB.S.N | ecosystem: Environmental > Aquatic > Freshwater > Lake | place: USA: Michigan | collected 2013-09-23
AGGTGAAAACCAGGGCACCACGACCTCCTTCCCGTCCAGCCAGCAGGTTTCGGTTTCGCATGGCGCCTCGGGCGCAGTCGGCCTGACCGTGGCCAAGATGCGGGAAGCCAAGCGTCTGCTGATGGCGGCGGAAGTGGACCTGGAAATGGACCCCCTGTACATGCCGGTCACCGCCAAGCAGCACGACAACCTGCTGGCGGAAATGCAGGTGATCAGCCTGGATTTCAACGAGAAGCCGGTGATGATGGAGGGCAAGATCACGCGCTTCCTCGGGTTCGAGTTGAAGAACACCGAACTGCTGCAGGTCAACGGCTCTTCGTATCGCCGCATTCCGGCGTACGCGAAGTCCGGCATGTGCCTCGGCATGTGGAACGACATCACCACCAACATTTCCATCCGCAATGATCTGGCCGGCCTGCCGGTTCAGGTGTACGTGTATGGAACTTTCGGGGCAACCCGGCTGGAAGAAGCCAAGGTCGTCGAGATTCCCTGCGCCGAATAATCGGCAACCGGGGTGGCCAGCGGTTCTGGCCACGCCATATCGTCGGAAATCGAACGATAAAGGAGAATTGCAATGATCAAGATTCACAAGTTTCTCAGCCTGTTCACGCTGGCCCTGCGGGTCGGCATTCTGTACGTGGTCGACGCCATCAAGTCCACTTCCGTGACCAACATGGACGCCACGCCGATCGTTCTGAATCCTGCCTGGAAAGCCGGGGGCCGGGTGCGACAACACCGTGATTTCGGAACGCTGGCCACGGCAGCTGCGGAAGCGGCTTCCACCATTCGTTTCAGTCGAGTGAAATCGAATGATGTCATTACCGACATGGTTCTCGATGCCACTTCCTTCGGCACCGGCTGCACCATGGATATCGGCATTTACCGAACTGCCGCCGATGGCGGCGCGGTTCGCGATGCCGATTTCTTCGCTTCGGCAGTGGACATGGCAACGGCGCAGCGCAATACCAACGTTCTGCGCGAATCCGGCGTGGTGACCGTGGTCAACATGGCGAAGCCGCTGTGGGAGCAACTCGGTTACACCGTCGATCCGCAATGCGACTTCGACATTGTGGGAACGCTGGCGGTGGCCGCAACGGTGGCCGGTTCCGCGTGTCTTACCACGCAGGTGGTCGGCGGTCACTGACCGATAAAGTCTCCTGAGGCGGGTGCCATGAGCTTAACCGGCGATCTAGGGTTCCTTTCGGTCCCGAAGATCGCCGGTTCCTTTTCGGGCAGACTTATCATCTGCGGCTCAGGCCGGTGCCTGTGGGATGACTTGCATGCCTGCACATTCACCCCAACACCAACCATAGACACCATGGCCATCAAGCAAGCTGGGATGCACCTGCCGTTTCGCCCCACGCATTGGGCGGGCGCGCATGGCGAGCGTTTTCAGTTCATGGTTCCGCTGCGTTACGAGGGTTACTACTTCCGGGGCATGGATAACGGGCAGCGACAAGTTCATACCCAGAAGCTTGGAGTGATCATTCATTCGGACAAGCAGTGGCCATTGGTTGATCATGTGTGGTCCGTGCCGAGATTGATCGGAACCAGTGCGTTGTTTGGTGTTCGAGTGGCAATTGCTCTGGGGTATGAAGATATTCTGCTGTGCGGGGTTCCGCTTGACAACACGGGGCGGTATTACGATGCGCCGTGGAATAAGGGCGTTGACCTGAACATGGCAGGAATGGGCGAGTGGGAAGAATTCCTGCCCGTCTTGAAAGGAAGAGTGCGATCCATGTCGGGCCGCACACGCGATCTTTTAGGAGGGCCGTAAAATGGCAACTCGTCGTTATGGAATAAATGCAGGGGAGACTTTCGTTCACGTGACGGAAGCAGTCGGCGCTGCCGTGTCTTCGGATTCGATCGAACTGACGGTCGATCTGGCGGGCGCGGGTATGACCACCGCTGCTGGCAAGGCAAAGGTGCTGGAAGGCTTGGAGTACATCAAGGCGCACATAATCAAAGGTAACTGGCCTCCGGCCTGATTGACGCGTCATGGCCTCGGACGTTCAAATCGGCAATATCTGTCTCACCCTCTTGGGTGAGACTCGCATAACTTCGCTTGACGATGCGGTGAAGCCAGCGCGAGAGATAAAGGCGATTTATGACACGACACGGGACGGGCTGTTGGCCGCATACAACTGGTCATTCGCCAAGACTCGCGCCCAACTGTCCGCCTTGGCCGACGCTCCCCTGTTTGACTTTGCTCGCCAGTTCCAGTTCCCATCCGACTGCCTGCGCATAACGTTTGTCGGTGATCATTACGTCGGCGTCGATCTGACCGATTATCGGGGCTACGAAACCGAAGAGTTCACGATCGAGGGCCGAAAGATTCTCACCGATATGGGTGCGCCGCTGAACATCAAGTATATCAAACGGGTGGACGACGCATCGCAGTTCCATGCTTGCTTCGTTGAGGCCCTCGGTGGTCGTCTTGCCGCGAAGCTGGCCGAACCCTTGACGCAATCGGCGTCCAAACGCGAAGCTGCCGAGCGGTACGAGCGCCGTTATATACTGGAAGCGGTCCGCGCCAATGCCATTGAACTCCCGCCGCAAAAATTCGCGGACGACGAGTGGATCATGTCGAGACGATAATGGCAAAAGCCGCCCCCATCATCACGGCCTTTAATGCGGGAGAATTCTCGCCGCTGATGGCTGGCCGGGTAGACCTGAAATACTATCCCCATGCTTGCAAAAAGATTCGCAATTTCATCCTGACGCAACAGGGGCCGGCGCGTCGTCGTCCCGGCACCCGGTTTGTGGCGGAAGTCAAGGACTCGGGCGACTACACGTGGTTGAGCAAGTTTGAATTCAACGCGCAGCAGGCATACGTCCTTGAAATTGGCGACCTGTACATTCGCTTTTTTGCCAACCACGGAGTTGTGGGTGCCCCATTTGAAGTGGTGACCCCTTACAGCGCCGCTGATCTGGTTGATGATGATGGGTTCCTTAACCTGCGCTCGGTACAATCGAATGATGTGGTGTACTTGTGCCATCCTGATTATCCAACACAGAAACTGACGCGCACCGGAGCAGCAACTTTCACGCTGGCTGCACTGGAGCAGGAAGGCGGGCCATTCAAGGAAATTGACCCGGACACAACCACGACCGTTTATGCAAGTGCAGCAACGGGCACCGGACAAACGCTGACCGCATCCGCGGCTATTTTTCTGTCCACGCATGTCGGGTCCCTGTTCTATCTTGAGCAGAAAAACATCAACAGCGTCGAGCAATGGGAACCGGGGCAGTCCATATCTACGAATGATGTGAGGCGGTCAGATGGAAAAAATTATCACGCTCTCAACACTGCGACTACTGGCACAATCCGGCCTACCCATTCGCGTGGTGCGGTTTACGATGGTGATGGGGGCGTCCAGTGGCAGTTTGACGACCCCGGCTATGGCTGGTGCAAGATCACTGCGATTGGTGGCGGCGGAACGACCGCGACCGTCAATATTCTTTCCAGGATTCCGGATAATGCGGTCGGCTCCGGGAATGCATCGACCCGTTGGGCACATGGGGCGTGGTCGGCAGCGGAAGGCTATCCGACGAATGTTACATTTTTCAAAGAGAGACTGACGTTTTCTCGCGGTCAGACGCTGTGGGGTAGCGTATCCGGGGACTACGAAAATTTCCGAGCACGGGACGATGGTGGCTTGATTACTCTGGATTCGGCTTACACCATCGATATCACTTCGGATCGTTCTAACTCGATCGAATGGCTGGCCCCATCCGACAAAGTATTGCTAGTTGGCACTGCCGGCGACGAACACGTTATCAGCACGTTGACTGATAACGAACCATTTGGACCGGGGAATATTACTGCTGACAAGCAGACTGAATATGGTTCGCGCCACGTTCGCACCGTTCGTGTGGGCGATGGCGTAGCGTTCGTTCAAAAAGCCGGGCGCAAAGTCCGCAGCATGGCGTTCTCGTTGAATAAAGACAAATACGACGCCCAAGACCAGACGATCTTTGCCGAGCACATCACCAAGGGCGGCATTATCGACATGGCCTACCAGCAGGAACCGGATTCCAACTTGTGGGGTGTTCGGTATGACGGGGCGCTGCTCGGGTTGACGCTGAATCCAGATCAAGACGTCAGGGGCTGGCACCCGCACCGCATAGGTGGTTACTCCAACTCAGCAGGCACAGAATTCGCGGTGGTCGAGTCCATCACCGACATTCCTTCTCCTGATGGTGATCGCAATGAAGTATGGATGGTTGTGCGCCGGTATATCAACGGCGGGACCAAGCGTTATATCGAGTGGATGGAGTATCACCACGAAGAGGGCGACGATCGCGAAGACGCCTTCTACATGGATTGCGGCCTGACGCTGGACAACACCAAAAACGCAACGTTGACTCCCGGCACCGGGGCCACGGTTAAGGGGACAACTGGCGTGGTGTTTGCGGCAGGGTCGGCCATCTTTTCGGCAGTCGGCGCTGACATTGGCAAGCGCATACACTACCGGTATTCAACGGTTGACGTTGAGGGCAACGTTACTTGGCAAACGGCGATCGGCCTGATAACAGCCAATCCGGACACGACGCATGTTTCATGCACAATCATCCGTGCGTGGCCGAGCCTGACATTGATCCCGGCCAATTACTGGCGCATGACGGTGACAACCATCACTGGAGCCGGGCATCTGGAAGGGCAGACAGTTCAAGTGATAGTTGATGGCGCTTCACACCCGGATCGCGTAGTGTCCAGCGGTGGCTTCGCGCTTGACGTCCCGGCAAGCAAGGTGCATATGGGTTTAAAGTGCACTGCCGTGTTACAGCCGATGCCTATCGAAGCAGGGGCAGCGGACGGGACCGCGCAAACCAAAACCACGCGTATCTCGCGCCTTGGTATCCGTTTTCACGAAACGCTTGGCGCAAAATACGGTCGCAGCGAGTCCGGCGATCTGGATCAGGTGCTGAGCCGCAGCGGTGAAACCAACATGGATGAAGCGCCGCCGCTTTTCACGGGCGATGTTGTCGTGGCGTGGCCAGATGGTTACGAGGGTAATGGTTTGGTTTCAATCGTGCAAGACCAAGGGCACCCGTGCACGGTGGTGGCACTGGTGCCCCAGATCACGACGCAGGATGCCCGATGAATATGATCCCATTCAGGGCGGAACATGCCGCGTTAATTGATCTGCAAGCCGAACAGGAACGGATCGAGGGCATTGGCCACGTGCTGGAAGCAGCATCAAATCCGGCATGGACGCTGCAGATTGCCGACAAGATCATTGCCTGTTGCGGCGTGGCCGCCCAATGGGATGGTCGATATACGGCTTGGACGCTGATTTCCCGCGACGCTGGCCCCCACATGATTCGTCTGACACGTATGATGAATCGGATGATCGAATTGTTCCCCGGTCCGTGGCGCATGGAAGCATACGTCAAGACGGGGTTTGAAGCAGGCGACCGCTTGATGAAAGCCATGGGATTCAGATTCGAAACCCGAGCCGAAAAATTTATGCCGGATCGCTCCGACGCCAATATCTATGTGCGTTTCAAGGAGGCTGCATAATGGCTGCCTATGTAGCCGCCGCCGCCGGTGCTGTTCAGGTAATAGGGGCCGTTTCCCAGAGCCAGCAGCAGACGAAGCAGGCCAATGCTCAGGCTCAGGCCGCGGAGTATAATGCCGCAGTGACGCGCAATCGCGCCGAAACCACCAAGCTGCTGTACACCAAGAAAGCCAACACCGTTGCCGGGGTCTACGAGAACCGGGCGCAAATCACCGAACTGGTGTACGGACAAAAAGCTGATCTAACCGAACTGGTGTACGGTGAGAAGGCGACCCGCGCCGAAGTGGAATATGGACGCAAGGCCGATATCACCGAGCAGGTATACGGTGATAAAGCCGACGCGGTGATGGACGTTTACGGCCAGCGCGAAGAAATGATCCGCAGGCAGAATCGCCTTGCGGCGGGGCGCGATCGTGCATCAATGGCGGAATCCGGCACCGGGATGGGCGGAACCAACGCCATGCTTGAAGATCAGAATGCGATGTTCCGGGAACTGGACGCACTGAACATCCGCTACGAAGGACTCATGACTTCCCGTGATCTTCGGCAGTCGGGCATGTTGCAAGCAGACGACCTGCGCCGGTCCGGGTATTTTGAAGCTTACGACCTCAGACAATCGGGTGCCCTAGAGTCTTATGACCTACGCCAAACCGGTTATCTGGAAGCAGCTACGTTGCGCCAGTCCGGGGCCTTGGAGTACGATGACTTGATGACCGCTGGCCAGATGGCGGCGACGGACATGTATTCACAAGCCGAACTTGACAGCTACACGGCGAAGAATTACCGCGATTCAGCTGAGTACTCGAAGGACACTATGTGGCTGAATGCGGCCACTGCGGCGCTCAATGGTAGCAGCAATTACATGAAAGTGTCGAAATAATGGCCGGCGGAAAAGTCATCGATCTGTACGGGGGCCGGGTTTCGGCCAATGTCGGCGGCACCCCTGATACCGGGCGAGGAGTACCGCTGGGGCGCGGCGTGGACACGGGGCGCGGCGTGTCAACGGGCGGCATGCCATCGGTACCGCGCAGCGTCCAAACGGGCGGGATGCCGCCCCGCGCAAATGCTGAATCCTTCCGGTCGGCATCCGCCTATGACCCGGCATCACTCGATGCTTTGGCCAACGCTGGATACAAAATGGCCGGTGTACTGGCTGAACGCGAAGATGAAGAGGGCCGGGCGTGGTCGGCCTCTTCCATATCTACCGCCCGGCTTGACTGGTCCGAGCAACTGGTGAAACGGCAGGCCGACGCCGAACCCGGCGCGCCAAATTTCGTGGCCAAGTTCGTCGAGGACTTCGATAAGTACTCGGCGGAAACATTGGCCAATGCGCCGAATGATCGCGCCAAAAATTTCATGGGCCAGCGGTTGGGTGACTTGCGCGCCACCCTCGGTGTTCAAGCCATGCAATTCGAAGCGCAGGCCCGGATTGACTATCGCACCGACCAGTTCAATGAGGGCGTGTCCAAGGCTGAAAAGCTGATGAACACCGACCCGTCGCAGTATGAAACTGTGATGCAGGAGCAGATTTCGCTTCTGGCCAATTCGGGGGTGCCCCCGGTCAAGCGGTCGGAACTTGCGCAACGGGCATCCGATCGAATTTCAGCCGCAGCGGTGTGGTCCGAGATTCAGCGATCCCCGAACGGTTTCCTGCAGGCGATCGGCTTTCAAGATGGGCCAGATGCGAAAAAGGGGCGCATCAGTTCCGGCGATCTGAAAGGTCAGACCGGGTTCCTGCCGTACGACAATCTGCCGTTCGAAAAGCGCATTGGGTTTCTGGAACAGGCGCTGCGGCTGAAATCCCAGATCGGGGCGGACGGGGATCGGGGCGCGAGGGAACTGCGCGAGCAGATGCGCGAAGATGCGATGAAGGAAGGCTGGTTCTTGCAATCCAATGGCAAGCTGACTCGCGAGTACATAGAATCAGTGCGTCCGGTTCTGAATTCCAGCGAGTACAAGGCGCTGAGCGACGCGTTGGTGAAACCGGACACGCAGAAGAATGACCCCGGCACCTTCCGGCAATTGGAAACGATGATATCACAGGGACGGATAGGCGAAGCCCAACGCTTCGCGTTTACTTCCCACGCCGCCGGGTTGATTAGCAACGAAACGCTGTCATCGACCGTGAGCCGCGCCGTGGCGCTCGGCAAGGAAGGGCAGAGCAATGGGCCGAAGAACGAGTACGAGCGGATGCGCTCATATATTACCGGCAGAATGGACCCCGGACCCTTGGTGCAAGACCCGGTTGGTCGTTCCAGATTGGCCGATGCCCTCTATGAATATGACACTTGGTACAAGGCCGGGGCCGGGGGCAAGCGAACCGATACCGAAATACGTGATTTCGGGAAGGAACTCCCCGGACGATACAAACTGATCGACTTCAACGATACCGTCCTGACGCTGCCGCTGCCGCGATCGGGCAATGTGCGCCGCAACGCCGCGGACATGAAAGGGATGGAGCAGGACCTGCATACGGCTATGGCCACTGCGCGGCAAAGATTGGCTGACAAGCAGTACACCAAAGCTGACTATGACAATGAAGTAGCGACGATATCCCGCTGGCTGGCGGCTATGAAGAGAGCGAAACAATAATGCCTCCCGAAATTGATGACCTGAGCGCCGACTACCTTGGAGCGGCGGAAAAGACGACCCGCCAAACGTCCGTGTCCGAAACGGAAGCTTGGTTCAAGTCTTTTGATGCGCAAGACCAGTCCAGCGCAAAACCGTTCGTGGAACCCGTGCCCCCGCAAGTGGACCCGGAAGTGCGGCAACTGCCTGCGCCGAAACCCTTGCGCCGCCCCACGGATGATTCGTTGGGCCGGATTGAGGGCGAGCGCGGATGGGCGGGTAAAGTGATGCAGAACATCGCGGAGATTCCCGGTCAAGCCGTGGGCGGTCTGCATGATGCCGTAAAAAACGCGTTTGGGTTCATCGACCCGCTGGCCAACTGGTTGAATGACAACGTGGCTGATTTGCGTTATGACGCTTCCAGCACGATCATCGGCAAGCCGGAAACCGTCACCGGCAGTCTGACCCGCTCCGTGTCCACGTTTCTGGCCGGGTTCATGCCTGCCATGAAAGGATTAAAAGCTCTCGGGGTCGAAGGCAAGATCGCCGCGCCGATCGCGGCTTCGGCCATCGCTGACTTCACCACACGCGATCCGCATGAGGCGCGACTGTCGGACCTGTGGAATCAGGCCGGTCTGCCTAAGAACGTTTTGACCGACTACCTGAAATCCGATCCCGGCGATTCGGAAGTCGAGGCCCGGTTCAAAAACGCAATCGAAGCGGTCGGTCTGGGATTCGCCACCGAAGGCGTCCTCTTGGGTGCCCGAGCGCTTCGTGCCGCCAAGTCCGTTCCGGGGGTCCGCAAGCAGGAGCGTGACATTCTTAAGGCCAAGTACGGCGAACTGTCCGATGGGGACTTGAAGCTGATTGGTGACCCGACTAAGCCGATGATCGAGACTCGCATCAAGTCGCCGGGACCGGAAGCGGGGAAGGTCGTGCGCGGGATGGACGAAACGGCGGGGATGAAGCCGGAAGATGTACTGCCCCCAAGGTCGTATACACCGGAGGAAGTGGAAAAAGCAGGCGGCTTTTACATGCAAGTCGATGACGTCGTTAAAAACGGCGACGGTGTGCAGTCCCCGTGGTTGATGGCTGATGGAAAGATAGTCGGCACCGGTCAAGATCACATCGCGTTCGCCGGCAACTTGATCGAAGGGGCTGATTCTTCGTATTCGGATTTTATGGCCAAGACTGGTGCGGTACGGGCAGCATTTTTCCACGACAAGGATGGCGGGTACACCGCGATGATTCACACGGCTGACGGGCAGAAACTCACGCCAGCGCAGTTGAAAACGTTGAAAGAGATAGAAACGAAAAACGGCGGCCCCATAAACGTTATGTACGGGGCTGCTGACGGGCTAGTTAACCCGCAATATGCGCGGTCATCGATCGATGCGTTGCCAAAGCAGGAAACCGAGACTTTCATTAACTTCTCGCGCATCAACGCCGAAGATGATGTAAAGTCCGTGATCGGAACCATGGCCGATGCCTTGAAAGGAACGGTCGACGAGGCACGGCGGGGCACCATATCGCAAGCCGAAACGGCGAAGATGGCCGAGAGTATGGGTATGACCGTTGCTGAACTGCTGGCGCGGCGCAAAGGTCAAGCATTCAACGCAGAGGAAGCGCTGGCTGCGCGGCAACTGTGGACCGCTTCCGGCGAGAAGCTGTTGGAGGCGGCAAAGGCGGCAGCAGGGCCGAATGCCGGATCGGTTGACCAGTTCGTGTTTCGCAAGATGATGGCCACGCATGCGGCAATCCAGGCCGAAGTGTTGGGTATGCGAGCGGAAGCTGGCCGATCTTTGGCACAGTGGGCAATCCCTGCCGGCGGTGGAATTGAGAAGGCACGGGCGATCGGCCAGATCGTCGACGCGATGGGCGGAAAAGACCAGACCGCGCTGATTGCGCGTCGTCTTGCGTTTCTAGCCGAATCCGGCGCGTCCCCGGCTGCGATCGCCCGGTTTGCCGAGCGCGGCGCATTCGCGACGACCATGGATTCCGTCAAGGAAGCGTAGATCAATGGCCTGCTGTCCTCGCCCAAGACCCACGCGGTAAACATCATGTCCAATTCGTTCGTCGCGTTTCAGCAGATTTACGAGCGCGGCGCGGCCTCCGCCATCCGGGGATTCACGGGCGGCGAAGGCGTCGTGGCCGGAGAATCCGCGGCCATGGCCTTCGGTATGATCGAATCCGTCAAGGATGCGTTCCGATACGCGGCCAAAGCTTTGAAGACGGGTGAAACGGGCTGGTCCCTCAACAAGGTGGATTCGCCCGTGAGCAACGCGATCAGCGCCGATGCCTACAACATGTCTCGCGAAACCGGCCTCGGTCGGTTCGTGGACTTCCTCGGCAACGGAGTCAGGGTGCCTCAACGCCTGCTTGGTGCTGAGGATGAATTCTTCCGCACCATCGGCTACCGGATGGAATTGCGCGCCCAAGCCTTGCGCACTGCTTCGCAGGAAGGATTGACCGGACGCGAACTGGCCGAGCGGACGCAAGCCCTGATTGATTCGCCGCCCGAGCACCTGATGATCAATTCGGCGGACGCCGCGCTTTATAATACCTTCACTTCCGAAGTGGGGGCCTTTGGCCGCGCCATCATGAACCTGCGCAACATCGACTCGCCCCTGAACCCGGCGATGTTCGTGTTGCCGTTCGTGCGCACCCCGGTCAATATCGCCCGGTACGCCTTCGAGCGCACCCCGTTTGCGCCGCTGGTGTCCCAATGGCGAGCGGACGTTGCCGCAGGCGGGGCGCGGTCGGACTTGGCCTTGGCCAAAATGTCCACCGGCACCGCCATCATGCTGGCCGCGATGGATTACGCGGACAAGGGATTCGTGACTGGTGAAGGCCCGAGGCACGAGGACAAGGACGTACGGGAAGCGCTGTTGCGTCAAGGCTGGCAGCCGTACTCCATGAAGATCGGCAACAAGTGGTACTCGTACAATCGCACCGATCCTCTGGGCATGACCATGGGGTTCGCGGCCTCCATCGCGGAAGCGGTGAAAAAAGGTGAGATCGACGAAGACGACGTTGACGAATGGCAGGAAGTGACCGCCATGACGATCGCTGCCGTGTCGCAGGTGGTGATCAGCAAGACTTATCTGGAAGGTTTCGCCAAGCTGGTCGAGACGCTGGCCGATCCGAAGCGCTATTCGGAAAAGTACGTCGATGATCTGGTGGCCTCGTTTCTGCCGGGAACGTCTTTGAACAATGCGGTGAAAAACGTGGTCGATCCGGTGCAGCGTGAAGCCGGATCACCTATGGAAGCGGTGCAGGCGCGGATCGCGTTCCTGTCCAAGAATCTTCCGCCCCGCCGTGATCTGTGGGGTCGTGAAATCTCGTCCGAGTCCGGTGAAGGCAAGCTGTATGACTTCCTATCGCCTATCGCCGTGCGTGAGGAGAAAATGTCCCCGATCGATAAGGAGTTGGTGCGCCTCAATCAGGGACCGAGCAGGATAGCCAAGCGGACGCCGTTTGATGGGGTTCAGGTCAACATGAAGTTTCACCCCAAGGTGTATGACGATTATGTGCGGCTGGCCGGGAACGACCTGAAACACCCAGCATGGGGTCTGGGGGCCAAAGATTATCTGGATCAGGTGGTATCGGGCAAGCATCAAATGTCGCAGGTGTACAATATCCTGAGCGACGAGTCGCGCAAAGCGTTCATATCCAACACCATCAGTGATTATCGCAAGCTGGCGCAGCAGGCGATCCTCGGAAACCCAGCGTTTCGCGAGTTCACTGCCGAAGTGGGCCGGATGAAGGCTCTTCAATCAGGGGCAAAAATGCCCGTACTGGAGTAACACGCCATGACTGTTCCATCGGTAGTTAATCGTACTGCATACACTGGATCGGGCACCCGTGGACCGTTCACGGTCCCCTTTTACTTCCTCGAAGAGGATGATCTGTTGATCCTTGTGGAAACCATCGCCACAGGTGTGTTCGCCACACTGACGCTCACGACCGATTACACGGTCACAGGCGAGGGTGATCCCGCAGGCGGGGAAGTCACCCTGACCGTCGCATATGGCACGATTTCATCATCCTACCGCATTCACATCATCCGCGATCCGGACCTGCAACAGGGCGTGGACTATGGTGAAGGTGACAAGTTCCCTGCCGCCACGCATGAGCAAGCGTTGGATAAGTTGACGATGCAAGTGCAACGCGTCTATGATTATCTGAAACGCGCACTCAAGGCACCGGACACAAATTCGACAGACATGGTTCTATCGGGGGCGGATTGGGCGGCACGGGCTTCGCAGTTCCTTGCGTTTGATGCATCGGGGAATCTAACAATCGCCGCCGAAGCTGTTGGGGTGCCCGTAACGGCGTTTATGGAAACTCTGCTCGATGATGCGGACGCGGCCGCAGCAAGGGCGACATTGGGCCTCGTGATCGGGACGGACGTTCAAGCTTATGATGCCGACCTTGCGGCAATTGCAACAGCGGGATTAGTGAGTCCTGCGTTGGGCGGCACTGGTGTTGCAAACAATAACGCGGCGACGCTGACGCGATCTGGCGATCACGCGCTGACGATTACGACAACCGGCACGACTGGCGTGACGCTGCCGACGAGCGGGACGCTTGCGAAAACTGTGTCTGAAACATTCACGACGCCAAATATCGGCGCAGCAACAGCAACGTCGATTAACTTCGGTGGATCAACGTTATCGACATACACGGCGTCTACATTTACCGGGACGTTTACCGGCTATTCAACGAGTCCGACAGCGACGATAGCCTACGTGCAAGTTGGTCAATCTGTTGTACTTTCAAGCCGAGCCGACACGACAGCAACGAGTAACTCAACCGCAAAAAGCATCACCGGGATGCCTTCTGGAATCTACCCGCCGGAAGCAAGGAATTTCCCGGTGAACGTCATTGACAACGGGGGTACCGCAGCTTGGGGTGTCTGCCAGATTTCCTCTGCTGGTGTGATGGCCATTCACCCGAACGCAGACTTTGGGAACTGGACAGCATCCGGCAGCGCGACAGTCCGACGCCTTGCACACTCATACACAACCAACTAAGGGGAGCGGGAAATGAAGAAAACTGAACTGCGTGATGCGATCATTGGCAACGATGGTCTTATCGACATTTACATTAACCTGATCGAACTGGAACCGGATGGTGTTACCGTGAAGGCTGCGCACTTACATTCCATCAAGATCGAGCCCGACAGTGACATGGCTGAACGGCTTGCCGCCGTGAACGCCAGCGTCGTCAGCGATCTTGGTTTCCCGGCAATCACAGCGGCGCAATGGGCATCAGCGGTTGGCTACCATGCGACCGCATACCCCGCAGAGATAAAGTCGGCTTACTCCGCATGGAAGGGCCACGTTTCCGCAGTGCAGGCGGCAAAGGCAGCCGAAGCTGAAACGCAACGTGCTGTCGAACAGGAAGCTGCCAAAGCCGCAAAAAAAGCGGAGTTTGATGCAGCAGTCGCGGCGGAAGTGAAAAAGCAACTCGGTAAGTAGTGCAACGGAGGCGATCATGCGGGGGGACAAAGATAAAACTTGGGATGGGGTCGAACGGCGATCCCACGAGCGTATGTTTAAAGAAGAAATTTCGCACATACATGGTTGTATCGAGTCCCTCAAAACATCGGTCGAGGGCATCAAGACGGAATTGAAACGCAACACCGATACAACCGAGCAGATTCATGACCTGCTGGTTTCGTTCCGTGTGTTGGGCAGAATTGCCAAATGGGTGACCACAGTGGGCGGCGCGGGCGGCGTGTTGTGGGGCGCATATGAAATCGTGTCAACCGCCATAAAGGCCTTGAAATGAAAAATTTTTTCCCCGACTCCGAACTGCGCTGCAAATGTTGCGGCCTGTTGCGTCTGCATCCAGGATTCATGGATAAATTGAACGGTCTGCGCGAAGAATTCGGTCGCCCTATGACCCCGAATTCCTGCTGCCGCTGCAAAAAACACAACGCTTCGATACCGGGGCACCCCAACTCGCTGCATGTTGCCGATTTCCCGGCACACGCCAAGGCTGAGGGTGCCCTAGCCATTGATATTCACACTCCGGACGGGGAGTATCGGGGTGCCCTATTTGCGCTTGCGTGGAAGCGTGGATGGTCCATAGGCTGGAATGCAAAGAAAAACTTCCTGCATCTGGATCGCCGGATTGATATCGGCATGCCACAAACATCGTTTGACTACTAGAGGAGAAACAAATGGCCCCATTGGTCGCAGTGTTGTTGGGTTCGGTTATCCGTACCGCAGGTTCCTTCATCACCGGAGGCGTGGCGGCGTCGACGCTGGAAAAGGCACCGGATGCCGCAGCCGGTGTTCAGATTGCGGCGGGGGATGAATTGACCGCGGCGATTTCGACGGTGGTGTTCCTGCTGATCCAGTTGTGGTCGGCCCTGAAAAATGCCAAGAGCCAGATCGACAAGAAAAGAGCGGAAGATGAAGGGTCGTCGAGGGCAGGGTAGTCGGGGCCTGCTATGCCCTCCGGGAGGGGCCGCGCTCGCGAGGGCGCGGCCCCGTCTCGTTGTAACGGGGGTATACCCCCTGCTATACCCCGTCCGTCGTTGTAGATGTATGCCGTGACCGCCATCCGGGGGTCAACTTCCCGCATAGCATTTCCCGCCAGCTGCACCCCCCGCCCTCATCAGGTCCGGCGATCAACCACCGCAAGTTGGCTGTGAATGGGGCCAGCACCCAAGCGCGCAACGGAATGGACATGAATTCTCGCCAGCGGCGCACCGGCACGAACGACACGTAGGTTTCGCACTCGTCCTCGAATCCAGACGTCCCGATCCGGTATGGCAGCAAGATGCCGCAGTTGTCCTTTTTGTGCTGGCTACGAGATTGCAGCCACGCGAACTGCTGCGACGACAGTGGGTGCTTCAACTTCATCAACTCTCCAACCTGGAATATCTGCTGCGGGGTCTTGCACTCCGCCCACAGGTCCAGCCCGTAATTGCCGCCGATGCTCAGGTCCGGGATTCCGGGGTAGCGGTCATCTTCCCGGTGAACCTGAGCATGCCAGTGTTGGGCGGTTAACTGGCCAACCGCCCAATCCCGGAACGCGTCCTCATTCACAAACCATCTGCTAGTGACCATGGCCGATCCTTATTTTAACTATCATGAAAATGAACGCCGCGATCACGATGACTATAATCGCGATTACGCGGCGCTTGGATTTTGGACGTCTATCCGCTCTTATGTACTCTTGGCGCACCCGGCCTACAGCCCGTGAATCCAGCTGTTGTGATGGATGATCGGGGCACCTAACGCCATCAGGATCGAGTTCACCGGGCCATACCAATCCACTCCCGATTCCCGCGTCACCGTATCCACCAGCGTCACCAGCCGCATGTGGGTTTTGCCAGCGATAATGCGAGCATGTTCCCCGATCCCGTTCTCGCGAATCCACGCCGCAGACTCAATCAGGTCCGCCATTTCGATGAATCGCTGCTCGGGCGGAAGCAGGGTGCCCCCCACGAACGGAATCTCCGGCATCAGGGCCTCGTCCAGATCGTCGAACACGCCCTGCCCGGCGACCGCTTTGATCATCCCCTTGCCGGGGGTGGGAACGTCCCCGTACCGGGTTTCCGGGGAGTCATGAAACATCCCAGCGGCGAAGATAGCGAAGCGCCGGGACGTCTCGTTGCTCTTGTTCAAGTACGCCCGGTATGCCACATCTTCGATCATCGCGTCGTAAAGCGCCAGCGCCACGATCGCAACCGTGTACGAATGTTCCGCGATCGACTGGCGGCGAACCTTGTTGATGATCGTCCAGCGCTCGACGTCCTTCGCGCGCAGCAGGTCGTGTATTTGCAGTTTGCTCATGACTCCTCCACTCCATGTTGTTCCAGCGCTGCCACGCATACCGCGGCTATTTGCGCCAGTTCCGATCTGATTGAATTGCGCCCTTTCAGGGTCTTGCTGCCCCCGTGAACCAGCGCGTCCTTTGCTTCATCCAACTCCTTCTCGATGACAATAAGCCAAGCGCCTAACTCATGTCCGCCCGGCCCCTGTTCGGTTTGGGGGCCGATCCCGCCTGTCTTCATGTACGACAGTTCGACGGTATGGGGACCATACTTCTGGTCCTGATGCCGCCGTTCGGCAATGATGGCGATCAGTGCGTGGGCCTGTTTGATCGAGTCAGCCCGTATCAATTCGGCAGCCAGCACCGGGGTGCCCTTTGGTGTGGCTTCCGGCAGGTCCTCGTACTGGCAACCTATCCAGTTTCCGCACTGTGGGGATATGGTGCACTCTTTACCTGTGGCGGGACAGTTCCTCATTATGGCCTCACCAAAACGTCGCTGATTTTCGGTCCCCAGCCAGTCCAACAGACCCGAGCCGGACCGATGCGGTCGATCTTGTATATCAGTTCGTTTGCCTCCTGGATCGTTAGATAGTTGCAAAAATTGAGGAACACGCCGTGGACCCCGTTTCCCCGAATCGCCTCTTCGATCTGCTTCATCGAGAACGAGAACAGGCGGCGCGGAAGCTTCGTGACGGTAGTCAATTCCGGCTCGACGCCGATTGCTGCCCATTCGAGTTCACCTTGATCCGGGTAGCAGGGACCGGACCACCCGATCTGCTCGCCCTTGTCGTTCGTACGGTTGGCCACCCGAATCGGGAAAGTTCGCGCCACCCCGTAGGTTTCCAACGGACAATGCAGCGCACCGGGCACCGCACAGTCGGAGAGCAGCTGCCACTTGCTGCATTCCCGGCTGGTGGTGTAGGGGTAGAACCCGGAATTGATGCCGAGCGACCAGCCTTGTGCGCCTTCAATGTGCAGGGTGCTGGCCACATCCATGAGTTCGTTGTATTGCCGGACCGTAGCGACGCAATACGAAAGGTCTGGATTGTGGCGCAGGACCTGTTCCGCCGTGTTCATGTTGGCTCGGTCCCGCCGAATCTTCTGGATCACGGCTTCACCCACCCCCTTCATGGTGGACCCGATCCCAAATCCGTACTTGGATTCGGCTTCGCGATGGCGCTCGGTCACGACCGCCGCGTTGGGGTGAATGATGACGTCCACATGACTCAGGTATCCGGCGTAACGTTCCATTTCGGACACCAGAATTTCGGGGTTGATGATCGATCCCGGCCCGAGCAGGATTCGGCGCAAATTGCCGCCTGCCGTGAACATACCGGACGGAAGCGCAATGGTGACCAGCTTCTCCCCGTCCTCAGTCACAACCGTGTGACCCGCATTCGGACCCCACGCCGTGGTTATCGTGTCCGGATTGTTCTGTGCCGCCAGATACGCGGCGAACAAACCCTTGCCCGTTGACCCGTACTGCAGGTCCGTTATCATCACTGCTGTTTTCATGTCTATGTCCTCTATTTACTGGCTTCCCACCAGTTAGGGCCGACCGCCACGGAAGAAAGAATTGGAATACGACAGGCGATCGGGCATGTCGTTCCATCGAACGTTTGCAGCACTTGCTTGATGCGGGGTGATATCTTCTTGGTTTTGCTCCTCGGAACTGAAATGTCGTGTTCATCGTGGACCGACAGCAGGTAGGGTGCCCCTTCTGCCTTGCAGATCGGCGCGAGTTCAATCATCTTCAACTTCATGCAGTCGGCGCTGGTTCCTTGGAATACCAGTCCTCCGGCCTTATGGGTGAACTTTCCTCCAGGAAATCGAAGTCTGCGCCCCATGATGGTTTCGACGTAGCCGCGGCTACGAGCAATGGAGCTTGCCTGTTCGAGAAGCTTTTTGACTCCGGGTATTGCACCATGATACGTGGCGAAGACGTCGATCGCCTCAGGTCCTGCGCGTAACCATGATCGGATGATCTTCCCATCACTATTCTTTTGGTGGTGTACGGTATAGGGCAATCCCATTTCCTGAGCCAGCTTGCCTTCCCCCATTCCGAATACAAGACCGAGATTGATCTGCTTAGCGTTCGCACCGCCTGCGCTCTCAGCACTACGCGGTAGCCCTGTAATCCCGGCAACGATTCGATGATAGTCAGTGTTCGGGTCCTTCGCATATGCCTCCAATATGTTAGGGTCCTTCGTATAGTGAGCGAACCATCGGAACT
>Ga0181363_1000200_pt1 | contig 18067 bp, 25 predicted proteins | sample Fa13NDMLBSN_FD_130109 | JGI IMG/M metagenome (GOLD analysis project Ga0181363, IMG submission 130109) | Freshwater viral communities from Lake Michigan, USA - Fa13.ND.MLB.S.N | ecosystem: Environmental > Aquatic > Freshwater > Lake | place: USA: Michigan | collected 2013-09-23
ATTCTCTGATAACTGGATTCCAAACAGATTTGTTGGACTTCTCGGTTACAAGATTGAAAACGGTGCAAAGAAAGGTGCTGGTGCTACAACAATCACATTAGGTTATGTAGGACAACAAGGTAACCCTTTCGGTTATTTCGTAGCTGGTGACCTAAACGGTGATAGAGTAAACAACAACGAAATGATTTTCGTTCCTGAAAAAGGTTCTGATATCAAATTCGTTCCGTTTACAGCAACAGGTGTAAGATTACCAAATGGTACTCTTGGAAGTTACACATTCACAGAAGCTGAACAACAAGCGGCTTTTGAAGCTTATATCGCTCAAGACAAATACCTCTCTACAAGAAGAGGACAATATGCTGAGAGAAACGCTTCAACAATCCCTGTTCTTCACAGATTTGACCTTTCTGTTCAACAAGATTTCGTAGTAAAAGTAAAAGGTATCAACAACAATTTCCAAATTCGTTTAGATATCCTCAACTTCGGAAACATGTTGAATAAAGATTGGGGTGTTTCTCAAAGAGCAACAAACCCAGCTATTCTCAGCTACTCATCAATCAACACAGCAGGTGAACCTGTCTACAGATTATCTACACAGAGAAACTACGACGGTTCTACTTCACTCATCAAGGACACTTATCAGTGGAACTCTTCTGTGTTTGACGTATGGCAAGCACAACTTGGTTTGAGATATACATTCGGAAACTAATTTCATTCCTCAGTTTTTATAGAACCCTCACCTCTTGGTGGGGGTTTTATATTTATAAGAAAAGATATTATGAAGAAATTATTTAGAAGTCAGATAGATAAAAAAATTGCAGGAATTTGTGGTGGACTCGGTGAATATACCAATATGGACTCAACTCTTTGGAGATTGATATTTTTAGCTTTGATATTTGCACCAGTACCAATTATTTTCTTTTATTTCTTAGCTTGGTTGGTAATACCTAAAGATAACTCACTTATAGGACAAAAAATATGAAAGAATTACTAAAAGACATTAAAACACTCGTTCTTAAACACAAATGGACAATTCTATGTGTTATAGTTATTACCTACTTGATAATTGATTGGAAAGATATCAAACAAGGTTTAATGGACGGATGGTCAAATAAATGAATTTAACCCTCACTTCACGGTGTGGGTTTTATATTTATAGAAAAAACTATGTGGCAAGCAAACGTAACAATCATCAATAACACCGATTACAATTTGACTGTTGATGGTGTTGGACCCGGTAACAATAATATTGGTCCCAATTCACAATCTTCATGGTCTTCTGAGGAAGTTCATAATACTAAATCACTGCTTTTTTGGGTCACTCCAAATGTATGGTACATGCAAGGTAACTGTTCATTCGGTCCCGAAGCTGGTGTATATGTTGACAGAGGATGGATGGCTGATAACGACCAAACAATCGAAATGATTGCAGTTGCAAACGGGAAATCTTGGACTCAAACATCTAATGGTGGAGAAACACTACTTGCGTGGAATGAATTTGAACAGGGTGGTGATATTTCTTTAACATTCAACAAGAAGTAATAATTTACTTATTTTTTTTGATTCATATTTTTTTATTCTAAATTTTAAACTATGGGTATTATTGCAATTATTGGATGGGTACTTTCTATCGCAACATCACTTTTTCTCGCAAAAGGTGCTGTAGATAAGATTAGAGGTACTCAAGAAATGGTAGGAAACTTTGCCTATATGAAATTAGAGAAGTATAGAGTTCTTACAGGTGTTGGAGAATTATTAGGAGCAATTCTTTTATCTCTACCTATGACATCTCTTTATGGTGCTTTTCTAATCTCATGTTTTATGAGTGCCGCAGTTGTTTTACACCTTGCACTTATGGGTGGAAACAAAACAGAAATTCCCGCACTTGTTGCTTTCGGTGCAATTTTGAGTTATATTTTGAGACTTCTCTAAAACTCAAAAAAATTATTGAACCCCTCCCTGTGAGGGGTTTTTTTTGTAACTTAAATTTACTATATTTGTTACAAATCTACTAAAATGTTTATTGACTACGACTCACCGAAAACAACATCAAAAACCGTTTGGTTTCCTGGAGAAACTGAAGATGGAAAAAGATTCACAATCGTTTCAACTTGGGACGAATGGGATGATTGGAGCGCCGATACATCTAATTTGATGTGGGACGACGAAGAAGGTTCCGAAGATGAGGCTCAAGAAATCATCCATGAATTCTTATCAGAGATGAACGGATAAATTATGAATAAACTTGGGACGATATTTTTTATTCTATCTGTGTATTTGTTTTCACAAGCATTCACCTTTTATCAACTTCAAGGGCATCTGTGGAACACTTGGATTAAGAAACACCCATTCCTTATGTCTTTGATTGGTGTCCCGATTGGTTATTTGGTAATTTTAGCAAGTCGACAAATGGTTTCATTGTATAATGGTGAAACATGGCCAAATCGTATCATAGGTTTCTCAATAGGAGTAATTGTATTTAGCTTTATGGCTTGGAGTATTCTAAAAGAACCTATGACGCCAAAAACAATAGTTTGTTTGTCATTAAGTTTTGTCATACTTTTGCTGCAGTTGTTTTGGAAATAATGGTCCTGTAGTTAAATGGATATAACTACTGCCTTCTAAGCAGTAATTCGTGGTTCGATTCCACGCGGGACTACCATAAAAGGGAGATTAATATCTCCCTTTTTGTATATTTATACCATATGAAGTTTTTCGATATTTTATTGAAGGAGGGTAGAAAAGAAGATTTAAAGAAAAAATATTCTACAAAGTTCAATGAAGAAGATTTAGATTTTATTTTAAATATTTCTGACCTAATTGATTTCAACCACAAGTATACAGACTTTGTATTGAAGAATCTGAATCCAAACGCATCTGCCGATGAAATTGAAAACTTAAATCAAATTGAAGAGGTTATAGAACTTGTCAAAGATTTCGACAAGTATCAAAAAAATTTAGAAAAAAAGGACATTAATCAATACTTAAGTTTTGAAGAATTAGATAAGGCGTTGTTCCCTTTAAAAGTAAAAGAGAAAGAAAGGGAATTAGAAAATCAAACAGAAAAAATCTACGAAGACGATAATTTTTTGGTATTAATTCCAAAAACAATTGAATCATCATGTAAATACGGTTCAGGGACAAAGTGGTGTACCACAATTAAAGGTGCAGACCATTTTAAAAGATATACAAGCGGTAAACAAGGACTATATTACATTATAAGAAAAAAAGGTAAACAAACAGAGCCTCACTATAAGGTTGCAGTACATTTCAATGATATAGGAGGTGAAAATTGGTGGGACGCTAGAGACCACAAAATGGGTGAAGATACTGTAACTCTTTTCAAAGATTATTTCCCTGAACTATATCAGGCAATATCAGACCATCATGAACAAAAAAGAAAAATTGCTATAAAGGATTTGGATAGGATTTTTGAAGTCAAAGACGAATCTTTTGAAATCTACGAGAATTTTCATGACGTTGCAAATGAAGATTTGAAAATTTCAATTGCAGGTTATGATTTAATTTCCGATATGCCAGGAAAAGCTGTTGGTAATTTAAAAATTTCTTTGAATGGCGGGTTACTTGACAAATACGATGTTTTTGTAAACTATTCACCAAAAGGAAATAATCAATTCACAGCTTCTGTTGGTTTTAGTGAAGAATTCGATGACACACCATTATTTGATTTTAAACTTTGGGAAGGGTGGGGTTACGATGTAACTTTGAATTTAAACGAAGAATCAAGAATATCTTTTGATAGAATTTTACTCCGAAATGTTCATAACAAAATTTTTCGAGATGTAAATTTTGAAAAACTTTTGAAAAAAATAACAGGTCCAACATGGAACCCTAATAGAATAAACTACGGTTATACGTTTGGTAAAAATAAAGGACTCATAAAAAAATTAGTTGATTGGTTGGACTCTGGTGTTTCTGGTACAAAATTAGATTTTTTAGTAAACTTGGGAGTTTTCCAAAAAGTTAATGTCGACGGCAAAACCAAATTCAAAAGACCAAATTCAGAACATCTCTATTCACAAAATGATTTAAGAGGACAATACTCATCATTTTTCGCATCTGCCAAACACGCTGGAATATTGGATTATAAGAAATCAGGGAAAGAATTTATATTAGGAAAGGGTCCTAATTTTGATGCATTCAAACGAGGCGAACTCAGGGCTCTTTAGAAAGTTTTCGAAAGTAGATATATAATCCAAAGAAAACCCCCGCAATACAATACAAAACGAAGTTCGCTCTCCATAAACTTCCTGTCAGTAATATTAGGGAATACTGCACGGCATCGAACCCAAAAGGATTGAAGAAAAGTGCTAACATCAAAAATATTTGAGAAAGATTGTCTTGAAATGTCTTTCTCCATGTTTTTATTCTGTTTACCATCGTCCATAGTTAACACTTTATAGTTTATGCTTCAGAGCTTATTTTTATTATAAATACAAAAAAAAACATAACTTTGAAAAATGATTGACGTTAAAAAAATTCTAACTGAAAAAGGGCCTTTATTTAAATTTCAAGGAAATGCGCCCGAAGGATTCCAATTAATTCTTGAAAAAACCCTTGAGGACTTGAAAGATTTTGATGTTTGGAAGGATTGGAAAAATGATGTAATTTCAATAGAAGAATTAAATAAAAAAAATTTTGACAACGAATAATTATTTGTTATAATTAAAAAAAATTCGTTAACTATGTTGTTGTTTTTAAAAGTTGAGGTAGAACTTGACCCGAAGGGTACTGCCGAAGTCGAAGATGATTGGGAGCAGTACAATGACAATTGTACATTTTAACGTGTGGTAGTCAAGTTGGTGTACCCGCTGCAGCGGTGAAAGGAAGTCGACTCCTAGGGGCAAAACCCACCAACCTCTGACTACTTTTTTTATGCGGAAGTAGCTCATTTGGTAGAGCGATAGCCTTCCAAGCTATAGGTGGCCAGTTCGAGCCTGGTCTTCCGCTCATTCTGACTATTTATAATTTCATATGAGTCAAGTCAAAGTATCCTACAAAAGACACCTTGCAAAAACGGTGAGTTATCGTGTAATCAGTACCACAATTGGATTTTTAGCTATGTGGTGGGCCAGTGATTCCGTTAAAATCGGAGCTGCATTTGGAGTGGTCGAGTTAATTTATAAACCACTTCAGTATTACATACATGAAAGAGTTTGGTATCGTTACATAAAGTTTGGATTAATCGAGGAAAAGAAAAAAACAAAATCAAAGATTCAATCAGAGGAGGTTGTAGAAAAAGAACCCAAATCCGAGACTAAAGGTAGAAAAGTCCTTAATTATTCCTCCAACAGATAAACCGATTAGATTCGGTTTTTTTATTTGATGAGGTATTTATTTGTAACATGGACAAAAATCTAAAAGCTATTTTAGAAACTTTTGATAGTTTAGAAAATTCAAAAAAAATAATTGAATCGTCTGATTTTTCAGGCGACTTATTTGGTGGTAAAACAGTAAAGGTTCCAAAAGATGGTGCACACGCAGGTCAATCAGGGTGGCCAAGTAGAGACGCTTGGGACATTCCAACAAGTATAGGAACACCAGTATATTCTATTACGTCAGGTAAAGTAAAAACATTCAACGATTACGGTCCGAACGTTATTAAGAAGAACGGTAAAAAGTTATTTGGTATTGGTTTCACAATTGAAAGTGAGGATGGTAGTCCTGACATATATTACACACACTTAAAAGATGCTAAAGTAAAGAAAGGTGATTCGGTCAAATGTGGTCAACTTTTGGGATATGTAATGGATTTTCCTGGAAGTTCATATGACCACGTCCATATTGGAGTTGATGACAAAAAAAATATAAGAGAACTTATAGGAACTAACGGTAAAATCAAATGTAGGAAACCAAGTTCAATGGAAAAGGTTGATGTGGGAAATGAAATTTTAGATTTAGTTTTCGGTAAAAATTCAGGTGATAATCTTTTATCCAAAATTGGGTCTGCTTTGTCATCCATGTTGAATTTAAAAGAACAAATATCACAGGTAAAACAATACGCTAAAACTACAGGTTGGTCAGGTTACGATAACATGACAGATGAAGTTCCGAAAGGTTTAGTAACAAATTTTAAAAATTACATGTATCAAGTTGAAAAAAATGATACAGGAAAAAAATGTGATGGTAAGATTACTTTTATCGATTCCAAAAATAATATAATTTCCTTCGAAGTTGACCATTCATCAGGTTGTGACGCAAATTTCTTTCCGAAAACCTTTAAAGGATTATCAATACGAATAGATGGTAATAAATTTTTCGTAAGTGCACCAACAGGAAATTTACCAACAGCTCAATCAGTAGATTTTGACCCTGATGAGGGTAATGTAGAAGTCTCGCAAGAGATTAGTAATTTTGTAGATAAGGAATACGGAAGATTTTTAAAAGAAGAAAAAGTTTTCGGTTCATTTGGTAACAAAACAAAAACAACAGGAATGACTGAATTGATACCGAAGGAAAAAAATGAAAGAATTTTAAGTCCTGTAAAAGGTTTTATAAACAATTCAAAAGCCGCACACGGATGTACAAATAGTATTACAATTGAAACTGATATAGATGGAGAAACTTATTTTTTACAATATTGTAATGTTACAACACCGAAAGTTAGAGACGGACAAAGTGTTGCAGTTGGTACATTATTGGGAACAAACAAAGATGATGTAGAAGTTTCTTTATACAATAAACTTTTTGAAAAACAGAGAATCGGTTCATTTAAGAAAAGGGAAATTTCACCTAAATCAGTTGCTCAAGCCGTCGCACCTGTTGCAGTTTTTGGTGGAAGGAAAACAAAAAAACCTAGCGAGGTAAAAATAGATAAGAAAGTTAAGAAAGGAAAAACACCAAAACAAGACTATGATTATGATGTAAAGGACGATACAAAACCACCATTCGAATATCCGAATCCACTTGTAGGTGCCGCTGTTGATTTAGCTCTTGCACCATTCACACAAAAATGGACATGGCCTACGGAAAAAAAACAACCCGAACCAGGAAGTTTTTTCAAATCAAAAAAATTAAGAGAAGAGACCGAAAAAATTAAAAAGTTATTAAAATAAAAAAACCCCTCGATGAGGGGTTTTTTTTATGGTGAATTAAATATTATTTAACTTCATTTTCACCTGAACCTCCACCAACTACCAAAGAATCAACTTTAGTAGAATCAGCCGGAGCAACTACAGTAGAATCAACTACCACAGTTGAGTCTTGTTTTACTTCTTCTGAAGAACCCGCACCACCACATGATGCAAGAGCAACGATAGAAAGAATCGCGAATACTTTTTTCATTTTTTTTTGTTTTTAATTTATGTTTTAAAACGTTTATGTTGATAAATATACAACAAACTTCATAAACTGTCAACTGGCCGATTGGCGAAATTGTTGTAATTTGAAATAAACCATTATCCCAGAAACGAATAAATTGAATGAATAATTGATAATCAAAGGAACCTCGTTTAAATCAAAACCATAAATGGTACAAAATACCTCACCAAAAAACCACATCAATAGGAATCCCCACCCCAAGTCACATCGTCCGTTTTTAAGGGTCCTAATGAGTTCTGGTACACCACAGAAGGTCAACATCAAACTACCAAATAATCCTATAGTCATAATATTAAATATTAGTGTGAACGATGGGGCTCGAACCCACGACAGCTAGTGCCACAAACTAGCGCTCTACCAACTGAGCTACGTCCACCATGGAGATGTCGCACAAGGATTCGAACCTTGAAAAACAGAATCAAAATCTGTTGTGTTACCGTTACACCATACGACAATATAGACAGACATTAAAGGACGTATTATTCCTCTCATTATCCTTCGAGATGGGAAGCGTGTGTCTGTCTTGTGGACCCCCACGGGCTCGAACCGTGGACCTAATGATTATGAGTCATTTGCTCTAACCTGCTGAGCTAGGGGTCCTAAAAGGAAAGGAGAAGATGGTCGCGTGGACAACTCCTTTTACGATTGGCATTACTATGATGATTTCAACTCCGAATATACCACCACCATCATCAGGTTAACGTATATTCCTTCCCCAATCAACCTAAAAATTTCTTCAGCCTTCTACTCCCATCCACCACACACGTATTTTCTAGATTTACCACCATAAGTTTCAGTTTGGGAATGACAGTTAGGACAAAGGAATCTCAAATTGTCAACTCTATTATCATCACCTATTCCGTTTTTATGGTCCAAATGTAATGATAATTTTTTTTCATTCCATAACCCCTCGTTTCCACATTCTTCACACTTATAAGGAATTATTTTTTCTTTGATAATTCTCTTTTTCAAATGATGCCTTGGATATTCAGAATTTTCAGAAAATACTTCTTCGTGAGGATGAATTAACTTTTTATATCCCTCTCCGAAATAATTGTATTTTGGTATTTCCAATCCTAAATCAAGGATTTTTTTCTTTATGTTTCTGTATCCACCGGACCCATTTGGCTGAAGTCCGAAATGAAGTATGACCTCTCTCATAGATTTCGATTGTAAGAGGACCATACTCATTTCTTCATTTGTAACATTTGATAATTTCATAACCTCGTTTTATTATAAATATCACGAGGTGGAACAAAAGTTTGGTTCAACAAATGTTTTACCAAACTATTTTACCAAAAGATTTCCAAATTTACTATTTTTCAACAAATCATCAAAATCTTTATAACCTTGTTCTTGAGCATAGATATCGTTTTTCTTTTTACGATATTCTTTCACTTTTTCAGGGTTTCTCATTTCTTCTACGTTTTCAAAACCAAGGTCTTTCGCACATTCATATTCACACCATTTGTGAGAACCAATTTCAATGTTTATTGGAAGGTCTGTTTCCAAAGATTCAATAAAATCTTCAAATTGATTTGCCGCAACAAATGGCATACAATAAGCACCTTCACTTACTGCGTATCCTGAATCATTTTGTCGGTCAAATATTTCCACTCTTCCCATTCTGTATCTTTCTCCAAGAGGAGAAAATACACCATATCCAACAGTATAATAACTGAAACGACCAGGGTGACTTACTCCATGGATATCAACGAAATCGGGATTTACTTCCATATAATTTGCAAGTTTTTCCACAAGTACTTCATCTGTGAGTCCTTCAGGATTATCAACCCTTATACATTTCAAAAACCAAGCTAATCTATCTCTTATGATTTTCATCTTTCAAGTTTTTTAATACATTCATCAATTTTATCTCTGAGTCTGCCACCTTGACCCCAATCACCATCTACTTGCACATGTCTCCATTGTGGTATTCTCATCCATTTGAATTCTTTATTGAGATTTAAATCATCAATTGCAATCCAATTTGAGATTTTATTGTCTTTAACCCACTTCACAATTTCAGCCGCTCTTTCCCAATCAATCCCAGGCCTACTCATCTTCATCCAAAGGTCTTGATGTGTGGTAATATCAACGATTGGTGCTGTTACACCGTAATAATTGAATATCCTTTTCAATTGGATAAAACTAAAGTGTTTCTTCCAATCAGAGCTTACAACCAAAGAAGCGTTTGTTTCATTACAAATTTTTTGTAATGCATTACAATCTTCCTCTACCCAAGGGTATGGGATGGTGAAGGTTTTGTTAGACTCATTTAGTGTAACTCTCCCATCACCCCATGTAGCCCAAGCGAGTGGTCCATCTACATCAATAAAAATAATTTTTCGTCTCATGTGGAAGTAAGTGGACTCGAACCACTGACATCTATCGTATCAGAATAGCGCTCTACCATCTGAGCTATACTTCCATTCGAGGTCGGTACAGGAATCGAACCTATGTAGTTTGTTTTGCAGACAAACACCTAAACCACTCGGCCAACCGACCTGATTTGTACTCGGTACGGGAATCGAACCCGTATCACCACCGTGAAAGGGTGGTGTCCTAACCGTTAGACGAACCGAGCGTTTCAACAAAATTACAACCTTTAATTCACATGACAAAAAAAAACCCCGAACTACTTTCGTAGTCCGAGGTTATATATATAATTCATCAGGAATTATAGGCTTCTCACGAGACTACGGGGCGTGTCTTTGACCAACAAATCTCTTGTTGTTCAATTTTGGATATATGACACAATGTAGTTCTCATTATAGTATAATTATTACAAATTTAGTGATTAATCCTTCAAAGTCAAACTTTATTTCAAATTTTTAGTGTTAAAGAAATTCCGTGACGAATTCCCATCATAAGTTCATTGATTTCAATATCTGTCATTTTTGGATACTGTCTACCAATAACTTGACCTAATTCATTCCCTAAATCTGAAATATCACCGATATATTTCAAATCGTCTTTTCTTTCCTCTAACTCTTTCAGAAGTGTTTTGAAAATTTGAGGTGAAAATAATCTTTCCATAATAAAAGTTTGGTACCTCGGGCCGGGGTCGAACCGGCACGGACTTTTTCGGTCCACAGGATTTTAAGTCCTGCGCGTCTACCTATTTCGCCACCAAGGTGAGTTACAAATTTAGTAATTATTTTTTAGTGAAAAAAATGTTTTTAGAATTTTTCCTCCCAAAGAGTATTTGACATGTGTTCCTGAATGTAAAATGTGTGGTTAAGAGTAACACTTTTAGGTGATAAAGTGAAAACAAAATTACCTCTCGAACCCTCATTGATTTCCCAACCCCCATGGAGTGATTCCAATTTTCTATAACACCAATCTTCTACCGCTGCTGGAGTTAAAGATGAGTTACTCATTTGACCATCAATGTATCCACTATCCCCACTACCTTCGTAAGTGACTTCTATCTGATTTTGACCCTCACTTACCTCGTCTAATTGTATAAAGGCTTCATATAAAGTCTCATCGTCATCAACATCTTTTTCATCCCATTCTGTTTCTGATGAATCATCGGGTTCAGTGTAGGTATAGTTTTGATATGCAGATATACTTCTTTCATCACAATCAATTTTTATGTTGAATGAAGCATAATCTACATTATCCACATCATCATTCCATTTTCTTTCGGAGTATTCCACAATTTTTTTTAAGATTGGATATAAACCTTCAGGAATATCGGCTGAATAATTATTGTCAAAATACGAAACACTCTCGATGTCTTTATCATCTAAATTGAAGTAATTGTCATCCACTTCAATTTGAATTTCTCCCTCTTGCATTCCTAAAGAACCTAGGTATCGACAAACCCTTTCCAAATATTTCTTATCCTCTGATGTTAAAACTTTCATATTTATAAATATTAGTCGTCAAGTTTAAGTGACCTCATCATCCATTGAGGTCTTTCATTTTTCATAATGTTATTCAGCCATTCTTTAGCTGAAGGTATATAGTTATTACAGTCTTCTTTGACATGTTGTTCACCAATATACCTTGTGTAAACAGTCTTACCATCACTGTTTTTAAATTCAACACCAAACCTTTTTTCCATTTCGAAAATTCCCTCACTATGATGACGGTACATTCTATGTAATGAGTCACCTAACCATGATTTGGTTTCATCCATCCACTCGTGTAAATGAATATAATCTTCAGGTTTACCTCCGTATTTTTTTGCGGAAGATTTTGCGTGTAAATTAGGGTGTGCCATCTTTTATATAATTTTTATTATACCCAAATAATTCAAACTCGTGTTTCAAATTTTCATAAACTAAATCTACTAATTCTTCATTATAAAAATCATAAAATTTTCTGTTATTTTCAATTTTCAAAGAATATCTATTTGTTTCTAAATCAATTCCAAAAATTGAATTTGTTTGGTAATTAAAATTCTCTTTTATGAAATCAACTTGTAATAAATCATTTTTGAAATTTTCCATACGAACAATCATATCAGGTTTATCTTTTTGTTTGTATACATAAAGATTGTCCCAATCTTGTTTTGTGATTAAAAAATCGTTTTTTAATTTATTTTTTAACCAAACTTCAAAATCATTTTTCTCGTAATGAGGTGGTTGCCTCTTTAGGTTATATAATGAAACTAATCTACTATATGGATTTCTAACACTCCATATTTGAAAAAAACCGTCTTTTCTAGCGTTAGGGTAGTAATTGTGATTTCTAACACTTTCAAAATTAAATTTTTCCAAAACCTCAGCAATAGTTCTCGAACCAGTTCTTGCTGGTGTGTACCAATATATTTTCCTTTCAAGACAATAAGGCATTAGAAAACTTTGTCGTTGGAATTTCCACGTCTTCTAGCTTCTTCAGCAATCTTATACAAAGTAATCCAACGTAATATTAAGTCTACAGGCGCAAGTGCCCAACCTAACATAAGTACCATAATAGAATCCAAACCAGGTTGGATATTCAAAGCGTCGGTTGATGCTTCTTTTCTGTATCTTCTGAACAGTTGAAAGAAACAATAAAAAACTGAAATCAAATAATAACTTAAAAAAAATCCCATAAAAATAAATTTTGAGCCAGAGACAGGAATCGAACCTGCGACCTACTGATTACAAATCAGTTGCTCTACCTGCTGAGCTACTCGGGCAATTATTAAACTTTAATTCTTAAAAATATAATTAAAATTACCCATTATTTTCAAAAGACTTTTAGAATAATTTTTATTTTTTGCATAAATTTTATCCAAAAGTTTAAGATATTGTGAGCTATTTTCAATTTTTTTATTTCTCATAACATATTCTTGCCACAATAAATAATCCTTTACACTAAATGTCCAATCCTCAAAAACCGCAAATCCTCTTTTTTCTTCTGATATGGAAAGAGTTTTTCTTTTCTTTGGTACTTTCATACCAAATAAGTTATTGGCTGTGTGAAAAAGTTCAGAATTGAAATGTCCTGTTTCCAAAACAGCTTGAGCGAAAACTATTTCTGGAAATTTTATCCCCATAGAGGTTATTTCCTGATATAAATTTTCATAAGTTACTTGTGTGTTTGTTATAACTTGTGATTCCAACCCTCCGTTTGGAAGAAAAGAAACGAAAAACAAAGCAAAAATTAAACATACCTTTTTCATGCGTCTTCTCATGGGCTCGAACCATGGACCCTCTCGTTAACAGCGAGATGCTCTACCACTGAGCTAAAAAGACTTGGTTGGGAAGACAGGATTCGAACCTGCGACCCCTTGGTCCCAAACCAAGTGCGCTACCGGACTGCGCTACTTCCCATTATTTACAATAATATACAAAAAACCCTGAATTTTCAAGATTCAGGGTTTTGTTTGTTTATATAATTAGTTTGAATTTCCTTTTATATAGACATCTTTTGTTGAATCGAAATTCAATCTGAACCCTGTACTAGGATATGTCGTGTAAAGTCTATAAAGTCCTTGAGGTAGTTTAGTTCCTTGATAGTTAATCAAGTAAGAATACATAACACTGTTTGTCGTATATGTGGTTGGAGGTCTATTACCATTCGTAACTAATGTATTACCAATTTTTTCATAAACGTATACCGTCTTTTGTCTTTTTGTATCATTAGACATTCCACTAACAGGGATAAGAATGTTAACCCAACCCATACCTTGAACGGTCCCTTTTGGGATTTTAATTGTTGTGAAATTGAATGCAGTTTTGGCATTACCATAGGAATCAACACCACCACTTGTTTGTGGAATTTCTGCAGTGTAATACATTGGTAAACGACCATCAACCCAATGAGGCATGTCGAAATAAAATTTGACGTTGTTTTGAACTGCAACACCAGGACCTACGAAGAATCCTAAAAATTTTGTATTTGGAAGTTGTGTTACGCTGTCTTTAAGATATTTTGCAACCATGAGATATTTTGTATAAGGTTCTACGAAAATGTAGGCCTTGGTGTTAATCTCCGTGGTGTTTGTAGAATTTGCCGTGTAATTTTCAAACTTGTTTTGATTATAATCTGTGTTAGGTACGGGTAAATCATTTTTCACACAAGATGAAAGGAACAATAGAGTTACCGTGAGTAAGGATAATAGTTTTTTCATGTTTATAATTTTATTTGGTACAAAGATAATAGGTTTGTGGGAAATGGAAAAATTTTTTTTGAATTTGTTTTTTTTGTTAACGTATTTATAATTGAATTAAGTCTTTTGGAATATTATTTCAAATATGAGAACTCAAGAGTTATGAGATATGGAAAATCTCGAACCATAAACCATTGTTAATCGGTTTAATATTGCAAAGGGGTCAAAATGGACCCCTTTGTTTTTTTAAAGAAAATTATTATTTTTGCTAAAATTTTACGTATGGGAGTCTTGGTTTTGAATTATGATTATACCCCACTTAATGTCACAACGTTTCGACGAGGATTTGTTCTTGTAGATAAAGGGAAAGCAGAAATTGTTAAGTCTGATGAATCCCCAATGGTTTCAGGTTACAAAACTTATGTACGGCCACTTATCATAAGACTTCTGAATTATATAAAATATCACACAAGAACTTTAAGAGCAAACAGAAACAGAATTTATAAAAGAGACAATTATGAATGTGTTTACTGTGGTTCTCACAGAAATCTAACCTTGGACCACGTCATCCCAAAATCAAGGGGAGGAAAAAACGATTGGACAAATCTTGTTACCTCTTGTTTTAAATGTAATCTAAAAAAAGCAGACAAAACTCCTGAAGAAGCTAAAATGAAAATGAAACATAAACCATTTGCACCTACTCTTGTTGGGGAAAATGTAACCATTCAAAAAGTTTGGTCTGAATTCCAAAATTCATTCATTTATTAATTTTAAAACCTATAATTATTATCATGGACACAGAAAAAAAATTCAGAATCGCATTTGTTGTAATTTGTCTTTCTTTTTTATGGACTCTAATAAGACTTGAACTCTACAGAGAAAAAAATCAAGACTTAAAAACACAGGTTACAACTCTGAAGTCAAATATTGATAGTTTACAAATAGTTTCAGACTCTTTATATAGTGAAAATTTTCCATGTCAGATTGAACTTGGTAGATATCAAGTTGCTTATCAGATTTTTATGGAAAGAAATCCTAAAGCCGCGTCACAATACGGTGACATAATTTCAGAAGAAACAGAATAAAAATGGAAAATACAGGTAAACAGGGGGGACAATTATCAACCCAAGATTTTATAAACGCTTCTTTAGTTTTTGCAAAAGCTTTGGACTTAATCCTTAAAGAGGGTGAAGGTATTGTTTGTAACATACCTAATGGTGCATCTTTTGAAGAAGACACAAAAAAATTGATTGTGTTTAAAAAAGAAGGACAAATACAGATTTATAAATCTGAGCAGGACTTCGAGGAAGGAACTCCTGTAAATCTTAACGAAAATTAAAATATGAGAGTACTAGGTTTTTCTGTCGGTCATGACAAAGGTGCTGTCATCATCGAAGATGGAAAAGTTGTTGTTGGTATAACACATGAAAGACTATCAAGAATCAAACATGATGGTGCTCATCAGGGAGGTGTTATACCTTTTGGTTCTATAGAATATTGTTTGGATTACCTTGGTATTACACACAAAGAAATTGACCTCTTTGTTTATAGTACAACTGAAATTATGGATACTGTAGAAAATCAGTTTTTTTTAAGATATCCATTTCTAAACAAAGAAATATTACTTTTTATCCCCCATCATTTAGCCCACGCATATTCCTCTTTCTTTAGCTCTGGTTTTGATGAGGCAGCTGTAATTGTTGGTGACGCATCAGGTAGTATTTTGAATCACAATAATAAAACTAACGAGTGGTACGAAGTAAGTAGAGAGGGTTTGGAAGCAGATGAAGATTGGACGGAAGGAATTTCTTTATTTCATTTTACAAAAGACGGTTTCAAAGAAGTCTACAAAAAATGGATAAAATATCCTGTTTTGGTTGACACAAATGAAGAGACTTCTATGGGTACTATGTATTCTGAAGGTTCTCTTCAAATAATTTATGAACCTTCTCAACACTCTTGGCCAGCAGGTAAACTTATGGGTCTTGCATCATACGCAAACCCTGAAATTGTAGAGAACGCGGAGGATTTTGTGAGAGAACTCGAGGACGACATTTTCATACCAAATAATAGAATTTATCCTGCTGTTGATTATAATTCTGATTTTTATTCAAAAGCCTGTGTTGCGGGAATTTACCAAAGAGAACAAGAAAGAGCATCATTAATTTTAGCGAAACTTGTAAAAAAACTTACAGACTCCAAAAACGTTTGTACCGCTGGTGGTTCTTTTCTTAATTGTAACTCTAACGAGAAAATTTTAAAATCAGGACTTTTTGAAAAATGTTTTTTTATTCCCCCAGCAGATGACAGTGGAATTCCATTAGGTTGTGCTTGGTACGCTTATCAAAAAATTAGTGATATCAAAGAAACCAGTATGATTTCTCCTTACTTGGGAAAAGAATACTCAAGAAACGATGTTATCTACGCAATTAATAAATTTACGGGTTTAGAATTTGAAGAGTATTCTGACTTCAATAATTTGTTAGAAGATATTACTTATTGGTTAACACAAAATAGAGTTATTGGATGGTTTCAAGGAGGTTCAGAAATTGGACCAAGAGCATTAGGAAATAGGTCAATTTTAGCCTCTCCAATTAATGCTTGGATGACTGGTCACATAAATGCAGACATCAAAAAAAGAGAGTGGTACCGCCCATTTGCACCCGCAGTTCTCTTTGAATATCAATCCGAGGTTTTTGAGTCTGATGTTTATTCTCCACATATGTTAGTAACAACAACAGTTAAACCAGAATGGAGGTCAAAAATTCCGGCAGTAACACATATTGATTACTCGGCAAGACATCAATCAGTAACAAAAGAAAACAATCCAAAATTTTACGAACTAATTTCTAAATTTTACGAAAAAACACAAGTGCCTGTTCTTTTGAATACAAGTTTCAATGGTCCGAAAGAACCAATTGTAGAGAGTCCCTACGATGCAATATCGACTTTTTTGGATAGAAATTTAGATTTTTTAGTGATTAACAATTTCGTTTTCAAACAGAGGTAATGAGTTTAATTTATGGTGTTTATACAGGGTCCCATAGTTCATCTGTGACTCTTATGAAAGACGGGAAAATAGTTAATTGTTTTGAAGAAGAAAGGTATACAAGAATCAAAGCTGGAGACAATTATGATACCAATATCAAATTGGCAACTGATGAAATTCAAAAATATACAGGAGTATCGTTTGACGACACAGATTATAATGTTTTTGCAAGACCAATACCGAGCAAATTCGCTTCTATTTTAACAAAAAGAAGATTCGAGACCGTTTCACATCATAAAGCACATTCTTATGGTGCTTATTTCACAAGCGGAATGAAGGGTAAAGTCATGACCATATCTTACGATGGTGGTGGAGAATATACTGTAATGAAAATTTACCTCTGTGAAGATGGTAGAATGGATTTGGTCAAAAGTGAACCACATTCCAATTACGGTAGTCTTTCTCACCTTTGGGGTTTCAGTACTTCATCAATGATGGGATATAATAAAAACTTTGAGGGTAATTGGAAAATGTGCAAAGATGAAGGTAAACTTATGGGAATGGCTCCTGACGGTCATTATGATGAAAAAATTTACAATCTCTTGAAAAGTATAATATCTTACAAAGACTTGAGATTTTTTCCTTCTAACACCGCTTCGAGGACTCAATTTGTTGGTGACATGTTATATTATGGGGGTTACTTCGCTAGCGAGGAGAATAGAATGATTTACTCTTATAATTTACAAAAAATAACGAATGATTTGTTTTTAGAATTTCTAAATGATTTACACCGAACATATCCTGAATACACAAAATTGTGTTTAACTGGAGGACTTTTTGCAAATGTAAAACTAAATCAGAAAATAAATGAATTGGACTGGGTAGAAGAAATATATGTAATTCCACCTATGGGAGATGAGGGACTATCACTTGGTGCTTGTATAATCAAAGCAAACCAATTAGGTGAGATTACTCAACCTTTCCATCTGAACGATGTCCATTTCGGACAAAAATATACCAATGAAGAAATTTTTGAAATTTCCCAAAGTTATAATTTTAAGAGAGAACCATATATTGTAGATAATATCGCCAAAGAAATTAATGAAGGAGGAATAATTGGATGGTTTCAGGGTGGTTCGGAGTTTGGACCTAGAGCTTTGGGTGCTAGAAGTATTTTGGTCAGA
>Ga0181363_1000201_pt1 | contig 18009 bp, 6 predicted proteins | sample Fa13NDMLBSN_FD_130109 | JGI IMG/M metagenome (GOLD analysis project Ga0181363, IMG submission 130109) | Freshwater viral communities from Lake Michigan, USA - Fa13.ND.MLB.S.N | ecosystem: Environmental > Aquatic > Freshwater > Lake | place: USA: Michigan | collected 2013-09-23
AGTTACTGTAGGTTGTGGTATTGACCATGAAAAGTATGCATTTGCATATGGTAAACAGAACACTAGAAAGCCAGTAGTGGCTTGTTGTGTTATATTGGGTGGTAAACTCCCAATAAACATTCCTATGTCTATTTAATATTAAGACCCCTGTTGTAATATACAGGGGTTTTACTATCTTTGGCACCCTTAAAAAATTTAAAAATGGAAATTGGATTAGAAACTCTATCTAACGTGGTAGTCTTTAATAAGTATGCAAAATACTTACCACAACAAAAAAGACGAGAAACATATAATGAAATCATTATCAGGTATTTACAGATGATGGTAGATAAATATCCTGACCTTGCTAATCAGATTATGCACTATGGTACTTACCTATTTGAGAAAAAGGTATTACCTTCTATGAGAGCATTACAGTTTGCAGGTCCTGCTATTCAAAAGAATGAAGCTAGGATTTATAACTGCTGCTATTTACCTATTGATGATTACAGAGCTTTTGGTGAAATTATGTTCTTACTACTTGGTGGTACAGGAGTAGGTTACTCTGTACAGTTTAAACACATTGAGAAACTACCTGAGATTAGAAAACCTGCTAAAGAACAAAAGTTTTTGGTAGGTGATAGTATTGAAGGTTGGGCTGATGCTGTTAAACATATGATTGGAAGTTATTTAGGTTTTAGAAATACTAAACCTAGATTTGACTTTAGTGATATTAGACACAAGGGTGCAAGATTGATTACTGCTGGTGGTAAAGCACCTGGACCTGAGCCACTTAAGAAGTGCTTATTTGAATTAGAACAAATCCTTGATAGAAAAGAAAATGGAGATAGATTATCTTCTATTGAAGTTCATGATATGGTTTGTCATATTGCAGATGCAGTTCTTGCAGGTGGTATTAGAAGAGCAGCTTTGATTAGTTTATTCTCAGCTGATGATGAGCAAATGCTAACTTGTAAGTTTGGTAATTGGTGGGAACTTAATCCACAACGTGGTAGAGCTAATAACTCTGCTGTACTTGTAAGACATAGAGTAACTAAAGAGTTCTTCTTAGACTTATGGAAAAAGATTGAGTTAAGTTATGCTGGTGAACCTGGTATTTACTTTACTAACAATCCAGATTGGGGTACTAACCCTTGTTGTGAGATTGCATTAAGACCTTATCAGTTCTGTAATCTATGTGAAGTTAATGTAAGTGATGTTACTTCTCAAGATGATCTAAACTCTAGAGTTATTGCAGCATCATTCTTTGGTACTTTACAAGCAGGATTTACTGATTTCCATTACCTAAGACCTATTTGGAAAAAGACTACTGAAAAGGATGCTCTTGTAGGTATTGGTATGACTGGTATTGCTAGTATGGAAGTATTTAAGTATGACCTTACACAAGCAGCTAATTCAGCTGAACTTATGAACCTTGAACTGTCTCAAACTTTAGGTATCAACAGAGCAGCTAGAATTACTTGTGTTAAACCATCAGGTACTACAAGCTGTGTATTAGGTACTGCATCAGGTATTCATGCTTGGCATAATGACTTCTATATTAGAAGAATGCAGATGTCTAAGTCAGAAGATCTTTATAAGTATCTAGCAGCTAATCATCCTAATCTAGTTAAAGACCACTTGTTAATTCCTAATTCTGCAGTAGTTGAGATTCCTATTAAAGCACCTGCTGGTTCTGTATTAAGAACTGAGACTGCTATTGATACATTAGAGAGAGTTAAGAAAGTATCTCAAGACTGGATTAAACCAGGACATATCCATGGTGATAACACACACAATGTATCTGCTACTATTTCTATTGATAAAAATAGAATGTATGATGTAGACATTACAGATAAAGATTATCCTGATGTTTTATTAAGACACTTTGTTAAAAAAGATGAATGGGAAGTAGTTGGAGAATGGATGTGGAATAACAAGGAATTCTATAATGGTTTATCTGTACTTCCATTTGATGGTGGTAGCTATTCACAAGCTCCTTTTGAGGATATTACAGAAGAACAGTATAATGAACTTGTAGGTCAACTGACATCTATTGATTTATCTTTAGTTACTGAAGATGATGATATTACAGATTTAGCAGGTGAAGTAGCCTGTGGTGCAGATGGTTGTGTAATAATTTAATAATATGGAACTTACAAAAGAAGAAATTGAAGCATTAAAAGCTTATTTTGATGAAACTAATATTAATATTACTAGTCTTATTAAAAAGATAGGTTTAAAGCAAGTTAAAGTTTTTGAATCTGTAATAGATAAAGTTTATAAACATGAATAATACTGTAGAATTATTAGGATTCTATGGCTCTGATGAGGTTATAGCTTGTTCTGCGTGGACAAGCACCTCAAGAGAGCTTACAGAAGATAAGAAAGCTAGGATACCTGCATTGATTAATTTCTTATGGAGTAATGGTCATGAAACACCATTTGAGAAGGCTACAGTGCATTTCTTAGTGGATTGTGATATTGCATCTCATATACATTTATTAAAGCATAGGATAGCTTCTATTAATGCAGAATCAGCTAGGTATAAAGAGTTAAAGGAAGATAAGTTTTATATTCCTGAAGATTGGAAAGAAATCAAGGTAACAGAAGATGTTTATGATAATGATTCTGAAAGGTTTGCTATTGGTATTGAATCTGAAGTTGAATTTGGTGGATATTCTGATAATTGGGATACAGTACTTGAAAGATATACTTTATTAGGTAATAATCTTTATCATCAATGCTTAGAAGATCTTACTCCTATACTTGGTAGAAAGAGAGCTAAAGAATCTGCTAGATATTTTAAAACCTATAACTCTCAAATACAAGCTGATGTAATGTTTAATATGAGATCATTTGCTAACTTCCTAAAGCTTAGGAACAGTGAGCATGCTCAGGTAGAGATTAGAGAAATAGCACAACAAATGTTAGACTTAGTTAAGTCTATTGAAGGTAATCCTTTTGAACAAACAATAAAATCAATTACTAATGGAAAATAAAGTAAAAGAAAACAGACGTAAACCACAACGAAAAAGTGAAACTACAACAGAGGCAGGTAGTCCTGTAATGTTTGTAACAATTGAAGAGCACACTAAGATGCTTGATGAAAAGACTTCACAGTTAATTTCATTAGAGAATGGTCTTAGAGCTATTGAATCTGAAGTTGAGAAACTTAAAGCTACAAATAGTGATCTGAGAAATGGTAATGATAAACTAAGACGTTCATTAACTAATGAGAATATTATAGCAGCTAGTTATTTAAATAAGCTTAGTAGAATTCCTAAGTGGATCAAGAAAATATTTAATGCAGCATGATTGTAAAGTTTAAAAAACTTAAAAACAAAGCAGTAACTCCAGCTTATAGTAAGGCTGGGGATGCTGCTATGGATCTTACAGCTATTAGTTTAACTAAGGTTGATAAGAATGAGTTTGGTTATTTAGAGTATGGTACAGGATTAGCTTTTGAGATTCCTGAAGGATATGTAGGATTAGTATTTCCTAGAAGTTCTATCAGTAATTCAGGTTTAATTCTAACTAACTCTGTTGGTGTAATTGATTCTGGGTATAGAGGAGAAGTTAAAGTTAGGTTTAAGCATATTCCTGATACTTCACATTATAAACCAGGAGATAGAGTATGTCAACTTATGATTGTACCTTATCCACAGATTGAACTACAAGAGTCAGAAGAATTATCAGAATCTGATAGGTCTGAAGGTGGCTTTGGTAGTACAGGTAATTAAAAGAGAGGGGCTGTTTTAAGCCCCTCTTTTGTTTTTTATTTAACCATATTCATGTATTTAATTGATTCTTCTGGATTAATATTTACACCAGTAATACCAAATAATTTCAATAAAGACGCTAATAATTTACTGTCTCCTTTTTCAAATATACCAGTATCACGATCATAAGTTCCAAAAGGATCTGTAGTAAGTGTAGTATACACTTTAAATAATCTTTTTATTGTACCAAATGCAACTGTTGGTTGGCTTATTGTTTTAAACATTTCTTGGACATTTGGAATAAAGAAGTTTTGAGGGTCACCTATTGTACCATATGCACCTAGTTCTTGATTAAGTTTCATTGTTATATATAACAAATGTTTATACTTATCTTTTTCTTTATCATCAGCACCTTCCATTAATCCTTTTAGTGCCATAACCATTAACCCTGTTGCGAAAACAATAGCAAGTTCTCTAGAAGCTTTTGCAACATTATCTCTTTCAAATTTACCAATTATTGTATCTGGTTTCTCTAATCCAATAGAGTATCTCATTAATTTAGTAGTATCTTGTTTTAATACTCTAAAGAATGTTTTCCAATAACCTTCATTATAATCAGAGAATTCTTGGTCTACTGTTAAAGTTTTGTATCTTCTTTTATAACCTGGTACAAGATAATCTCTATACATAAATAATAAAGAACCATACCAATGTCTTTTTAACTCAGGAGAATCAAATTCATTATACACACCATTGATTCTTTTATTGATAGCATGGATTCTATTTTGCATCATTATTGACACTTTGCCATTAGCACTTATCTTACCTGGGAGTTTAACCCCCTCTTTTAGCTTTATTTTACCATCAGATCCAAGTTCATATGCATCATACAAAGAACTTTCTTTACCATCAATTAGTATTTTAGTGTCTTTTAAAAATGCTAAGAACATTTGTGTTTGTATAGCATGTTCACCAGCTTTATGTAAAAAATACCAAGAGTTAGTAGACATAAGTTTTTTAAACATTGTCTTAGTTATTCTTCTACCATACTGATCTTTATAGTTACCTTGCATAGGGTCATATAATTCACTAAGCTGACCTATTTTTGAGGTTGCTACACCTGTTCTTAGATCATTCATAAAGTCCATAGAATTTGCATAGTACTCTTTTTTAGCCCATACCATAGATTTATCACTTAGGTATTGCCTTCCAGCTGCTTCTATAGCTGTAGATATATTAGCTTGTAAGGAGTTGGCTATACCACCAACAAAGTTCAAACCTCCAATTTGAGTTTTAGATGCAAAGCCTTTAATCATATCAGTAACCTTGTCTATTTTAATAACAGTGTCACCTAGTTTAATAGTGTAAGGTACTCTTTTTATACCATAAACTTGAGTATCAAAGAATGCATTTAACAGCTTGTAGATATTATTTGATTCTTCTGGTTGATTTAAAAATTTTAAATTTTCAGATATTCCAGGTATTTTTTCAGTAAGCTTATTTAATGTTTTTCTACCAAGACTATCTGTTTGTTTAGGAGTTGTTTCTTTTACAATACTTAGTATACTTTCTGCAAAAGGTTGTGATTTAGATTGTGCTTCATATACTAATGATGCTGAATCAAATTTCAATACAGATGATAGTAAATCTAAAGAAACATCTCCTATGTTCATTTCATTAGAGTATAATAGAGGTATTATCTTAGTACCTGAACTTACTCTAGTTTCACCATACCTATCAATATCTTCAGCTAGTTCTTGGAAACTATCTTTTCTTATATAATTTATATAGTCAAGTACACCTTTTTCAAGAACTCTTTCAAATCCTGATTTAGATACTGATGGTATTCTATAAGTAGCTTTTAATGGTCCTCTTTCTTGAGATTTAAAATAAGTTGCTATCATAAAATTGTAATAGCTTTTCTGAGAAAGTGTCATTGCATTATATTTTTGATTAGAAAATTTATCATAGTTTGGTACAGTAAACTCTGCATCATAGTAAGTAACATTATTTTCAGTCTTACCTTCCATTCTTTGTAGATAATTCTCTAAATCAGTTTCTGTTTCAATACCATCCTCAACTAATTTTTGCTTTTCTTTAATCAAAGTATCTAACCCTTTAATTAAAACAACAGTTTCTCCTGTTTCAGGATTTTTAACTACTACATCTTTATTAGGTCTACGCTTATGATTCTGTCTGTAGAATTCTCTAACCATATTTCTCTTAACCTTTTCATCTGTAATAGTACTTAATGCTTCATACAAAGCAGCTCTTTGCTTTTGGTAAGCATTCATATCAAGCTCTTGTACAAAATGATATTCCTTTCTAAATTTAGCTTTACCATTTTCATCTAACCCATCATATATTTCTACTGTTTCATAAAAAGGCTTATTGAATTCTGCAACATTAGACATGTTAGCATTCTTAGAGTATGTTTTAAATGCCTCTTCAGCTTCTTGGATTACTCCAATAGATTCTTGCCTAGCATTTTCAAATCTTTCTTTTATAAGTTTAGATGATAATGATATCAATTCATTACTTGAAGATATAGCAGGAGATAGTTTACCATCTAAAGTACTTATATCTTCTTCTGAACCAGACTGTAAAATTTTAATTAAGTAATCTTTTGTTATACCATTTTCTGTTCTAGAAGCTTTTAACCAATAGTCATATTGCTTTTTCTCTTTTTTATATTCATTAGAGTCTATCCCATATTTAGCCTGGACATCTGCTAGTTTATTTCTAGCTTCAGTTAGTGCTTGTTCTATTTTTTCATTTAAACTTGGCTCAACTTGATCATATAATATATCTGCAATAATAGGTATAGCATTCTTTTTATAGTCTACTTCTATATTTGTAACAGCAGCTATAATGTCTTTAATCATTAACATGCCTTCATTATCAGAACCAATCTCAAAACCTTTCCCAAGTTCAGTAAGTAGCATGCTTTGTATATCTGCAACAACAGGTCTATACAATTCAGCTAGTGTTTTATAGTAAAACAGTTCTTCTAATGCTTCATTGGCTGTTAAGTCACCCTTAGCATATTTACCTTTTACAGCATTTATTTTATCTACAGAGCCTTTAATTGAATAGTTTTTACCACTTACTTGTTTAGTTACAAGATTATTATAAGCATCTTGTAAAAAACTAAATAGTGCTTTAGATCTTTCTACTGTAGAAATTGTATCATATAGATTGTTAAGTTCTCTTTCTCTATATTTTTTATTTTTAACGTGGGGGTTTCTTTTTAGAATATCAATTCTTTCTAATACTTTAAGCTTAATAGTATCTAGAATGTTTTTCTGTTCTTCAGAGTATTCTTTTGATTTACCTTCTTTAAAAAGCTTTACTATGTAATCATAACTATCAATATTTAAAACACCTTCAACAAGTGCTTCATCAATAACATTGGTATTTGTTACACCATCTACTTTTTCATTAGTTAATGCTATTGGTAATAGTGCCAACTCATCAGATTCTTCAAATACAAAACCACTTTCAAGTGCCATACCTTTATAAAAAGATAGTTGTGCTCTGTATCCTTCTAATTTAGAAGACCTTGTTTTATCAGCATATTGTCTTGTATAGTCAAATGTAAGGTTACCTGCATCAGATAGTGCTCTGTATTTTGCTGTCTTAACATCTAGTATTTTTATTCTACCATCAGGTGCTACAGCAACAATATCTGCTGTACCAGCAATACCCATTTTATTACTACCAAAAATTACTTGTGGTAATAGTAAATACCCTTGTAGATCTGTATCAATAACATCTGCCATATTGTTATAGATCTCTTCAAGAGTGCTTTCTTTTACAGTAGCGTTTAATATTTGTACTTCTGGATCTTTATTTTTAGAATTTCTTTCTACTTGTTTTTCTCTAACATACTGTAAAGAATCTTCAAAAGATAAACCTCTTATTAAACCATTAACAAGATCATCCACTTGGCTACCAAACTCTCTTCTCTCCCAATATTTAGTTTCATCTTCATCAAAAGCAAAATAGTTGTTTTGGTCTTGAGGTCCTTTTAATGTTTTTTTAGATTGAGATACTCTCTCTAGTTTTTTACCAGTTGATGTTTTAATATAAAATTCTTCAGTAGATTCATACTCCGCAGAGTTTAGCATTAGTTTTTTTGCTTCTTCTTTCTGAGCTTCTGTTACATCTTCACCTAATCTTTCTATCTGATTTAAATATGCTTCTGTATGTATATCTGAAATATTTTCATTTAACTCATAGTATTTACTATTTGCTCTAACATTAGATAAATCTAAACCGTCAGTTGTAAATATGTATTGTGCTATTTCATTAAATGACATTTGAGGTACATTTAATACATCTATATCTTTAATGTATGGACTTAGTTTTTCCAGGAATTTTTTAACATAATTCCAAAACTTCTTAAATAATGTAGTAGGTTCAGTTAACAGTCCTTTAGTAATAGCATTAGCTTCATCTTGAATAAAGTTTACTAACGCTTCTTTATACATATCATCTCTTGTCATATCAGCAGTATCATAACCTTTATTAGCAAGATACTGCTTAACTTGTTGGTAACTTAATTTATTACCATTAGAATCAAGTAGTTGGTTTGTTAAATAAATAAACAAGGTTTTATTGTCTTGGTAAATATTTTCTACTAAAGGGTGTGTGAACTCATGAAAAACAGTATTTGCATTAAATCTACCTGATACTAAGATTATTTTATTATCCTTACCATCCCAAAAAGCATTAGCATTTACATTAGCATCAGGGTAAGTATTTTTAACTTCCTCAATAGTCATTACTTTATGAGGAACTTTAAACCTTTCAGATAGAGTTTTTGCTAACTCTAGAGCTGTAGTATCATCTAACCCTTTGTCTTTATTTTTTAAATAACTATCACTATATCCTATAGCTTCTTTTATATAATCTTCAGATGGAAACTCATCAGTATTGTTTTCCCTTTGAAAACTCATTATTACAAGCTTCAAAGGAAAAACATCAAACTTTTTATTAAGTTCTTTAAATTCAGGTAAATTAGTATTTATACAAGCCATACTTTTTATTTTTACAAATATACAATTATTTACAAAGCTCTAAAAATTCTTCAATATCCTCATTAGTAAATGCAGAATTTCTAAAATGACTAAGTAAATCTAATGGATTACCAATTTTATTATCCATCAATTTAGTTTTATATTTTTCAAACACAGCAGATACTTCAGCCATTGACATGTTTTTATAGTCTTTTGTAGATGTAGATTCACCTACATATGGAGTTAAAGCTTCTACTTCTTGTAAATCTAATTCAGTGAAATAAGCATTTAAATGCAATTTATCTAATATTTTTTCACCTGAACGCCCTGCAAATATTTTTACTAACTCATCAGGCATTTTATTATTCTTTCTATAGTAATTAGCAAACTCTCTAGATTTTTTACCAGCTTCATTTTCATCTTTATATAATGCTTGGAATGGTTCTGCTCTTTGTAATAATCTAATTGCAGCATCAACAGCACCTTTAGAAACTTTATACTGCTTACCTTTATAATTAACTACAAGACCATCTTTAATAACTGGTTTTATTGTAGGTGGTTTTGAAGTAGGTTGTTTATTTACTTTTAAATAAGCATCATTTAATGCTTTAATAAACCAGTTTTTACCACCTGTTTCCCATACAGTATTTTGTTTAGTAGGTTGATGTGTAGATGCTAATATCCATTTTGAACCACCTTTTTCTGTAATTTGATTAACAAGAGAAGGGTGTTGTGTAAGTTTAGCTTTAATAATTTCAACCATTAAGTTGTAAGTACTATTAGGACCTTCATCTTTAGTAGCTGTTCCTTTTAAAGCTTGGTAAGCAGCTTCAGCATCTTTATATTTTTTACCTCTAAATTCTACAGGGTAAGATTCTTTTATATTACCTTTTGATTTAGCAAGTTCTGTAGGATTTGTAAGTGCAGCAGAAAGACCTTTAGCATTGGAACTTATTTCATTTCCTTTAGGCTCTAGTTTTTTTAATATTTCATCAAATTCTTCTTCATCAAAATCAAGATCAAGGTCAATATCTTCAGGTAATAATCCTTCTGCAGCAGCTTCTAACTGTTCAATTTTTAATAAGTATGGTAATAGTTGTTTACTACCAAGTCTTGCTATTTCTGTGTATGTAGCTTTAAATCCTGCATTAGGATTTTTAGATAATGTTCCTTTATTCTTTAGCTCTGTTCTTTTTAATAATTTGTAGTGGCTAACACCTTTGCTATCTTTAAAGTTGAATACTATAAATTCAGGAAAGATAATATCTTTTACATACTTACCTTGAGAATTTTTACTAAGTACGCTTGTAAATAATCCTGTAGCTTCTAGTGCTTCTTTATTAGCATCAATCATTACAGGGTTGTAACTAGCAGGATCATATTCTTCTTTAACACCTATATTAGAAAATATACTTACTTCAAGTGTAATTTTAGATTCAGGATCATCTTTATCAGCAGCTTTATAATTTAGAGGCAACACGTTACTTTCTCTAAGAGATTGCATTAGTGCAATCATTTCATCTTTATTAGCTCCTGCTTTTACAGCATTAGATACACTAATTATCTTTTTACCAAGCTCTGTAGCACCAAGACTAGCTCTATCTGTATCTGATAGATTCTTTAAAAATCTAATGTAAGCGGCTTTAATTTGGCTAAATACAATATCAGATCTCTGAGACTTTAAATCAAATGTATTGTTTATATCTCTACAAAATCTTTCTATAAAAGATTGATTAAAGGCATCTTCTGACATTCCAAATACATCTTCAAATTTAGCTTTACCTTCAAGAGCTTTCTGAGCTGCATCTAATCCTTTAGATACTCCGTCAAAAAAAGATGGTGGTAGAAAACCAACAAAACTTTTATTTCTATACATAGAAAGATCTTTCATCAAAAGGTGCTTGGTTAGAAGAACTCTAAAGTCAGCAATCTTTTGTTGTAATACTTTATCTTCTGTTAAGACATCTGGATTTTTAAGCATTTCAAAGTCAGAAGTTACATCTCTTTGTTCTTCTGGGCTAAGTCTAATAAAGCTGTTTGATACAATATTGAAAACATTTCTGTTTTTAAAACCTCCTTTACTATTATCATCATACATAATTTTTTCAAAATCCAACATTCCTAAAAATCTATTAGTAGATAGTTCAGGAGATTGCATTAACTCTATGTACAAGTTAATTAAAGCAGGCATTGTTTCAGAATCACTTAGTGTAACCATTTCTTCAATGTCAAAGTCTTTTACTAAAGATCTAACATTACGTTTACTTAAGTCATGCAAGAAAGCATGGTTACCATAATAAGCTGTTAAAAGTTTTAGTACTTTATTATAGTTATCTGCTTTAAGGAAAAATGTTTCTTTTAATGAATCAGATAATTTGTTAACTAACTTTTTAGCTTTTGGTGTTTGAGTAATAAAGAACTTAGAAGAGTCATTTAAAAATAAAGCATAAGCTTTAATTTGATTATTCAAAAATGGGTCTGATTTAATTACTTGTAGATAATCAATTGGATATTTTTCATTAACTATTTCTAAAGATTTTACCATAGCTGTGTAGTAAATATAATCATCAGTATGTTTTACATCATAATCTTCAAAATTATTACCACTACTACCTTCTTTTTTAACTATCTCAAGACCAACTGCTTTTAATCTAGCAGTTATATTTTCTGTTTCTGCCATTCCAGTTTTTAATCCTTTTACTAAAGATATAAACTGAGAAAACCCTGTACTTTTTTGAGATACGTTTCTATACTTTTCAAATTCTGCAAGTGCTGCATAATTAATATAGCTATACTCTTCTTCAGATAGTGTACTAACTTCTTTATTCTCTGAATGGATTTTAGCTCTTACTAGCATCTCTTCAGTTAAATCTCCATACTTACTGTATAAATACTTTAAATCATATTCAGTGCCATCAGAAGCAACTAAATATTGTGCTAGTAATGTACCAATATCATCTAAATCAGAATCATCTTTTTCTTTTTTAGGTTTGATAGGAGAGTTATTACTTGCAGATTGTTGAGCAAATCTTAGAACTGATTCTTGTAAGTGCAGTAAAGATGTATACTCAAAACCTTTTTTAGTCATGATCATAAACATAAATGCACCTTGTGTAGCTGGTGTAATATTAAATCTTACAGCATCCTGCTCTTTTGCATTATCTACAGCCATTGAAATGATTGTAGATATGATGTCATTTATTCTTTGGAACTCTTCATTAGTATAACTGTCTATGTTAACATCAATTCCACCTTCTACTAATACATTAGAATTCTTTAGATACTGAAATACAATGTTACCGATAGCAGCAATACCAATGTTTTCACCACCAATAGTGTTAGCATCAGAGATTTTTACAATAGCTGTTGGTGTTGAGTATTCTACAATGTTAACAGGATCTATAAACTTACCTTCTGTATAGTATTTCTCTACAAACTTTGCAGCTATATCCCTAGATGCAGGTGTTTGTGCTATCTTATGATTACCAGATTCTAAATCTTTACCATTATTAATAAGCAGCTTTTCAATGTCAAAAAGAATATTGTTTAATTCATTGACAGTTATAGGCTGTATCTTATCTATACTACCACCATCCATCTTATTGTAGTTTTTATAATTAGCTTCTACAATAGCTTCTGCTGTTGATTTACCATCTATTCTATAAGATTTAAATGATTCAACATCTGTTGGATATCCTTTATCTCTTAATACTTTGTTTTCTATTTCTTTAACTATCTTTTTCTTTTCAGCAAGAAGCTCTTTCTTTTCATTTAAGAATGCTTTTATATCCTTTCTTAAATCTTCACCAACAGTTGTATCAGATAGATAGCTAGTTATGCTATCCATAATAGTACTGAATGTTAATTCATCAGCATTAAATGCATCAGTAATATCATTATCTAATTTATAAGATAAGCTTTTATTTTCCTCAAGCTGTTTCTTAAGTTCCTTAATATTGTAAGAAGCATTTTCAATTAGCTTGTTAATAACAGTTAAATCTTCACTATTTGCTTTAGCATCTTTAAGTAATATTTTTACAGCCTTAGAGTTTAATGTTTCTTCTTTAAAGTCAAAGAAAGCATATTTAATTCTTCTATCTGCAGTATCTTTTTGTAAGTAAGAACCATAGACATTAAAATGTGATTTACCTTGAGAATCCTTGTTTACATAGTATGCTATTGATCTAGCAAACTCAGAGTCAATATCAAAGTCAGCTCCAGATAGAATCAAAACTTCTTTAGGCATTATAATCTTATTACCCTTCTGTGCAGGTAGTATGTCAACAACCTTTAGATAAACCATAGAGTGTTTATCTTGAGTAGGAATACGGATACCAACCATTTCTAAAAACTCTTGTGGTAATTCATCTCCTACTTTTAATCCCATTGCTTCAGCAATCTGCATTGGTATTTTACATTCTCCATACCAAGCATTCTTATCTTTATCGTAGCCAAACTCTAAGTCTCTTGTTGTTACATCAGCATACTTAGAAGGATTAGTTCTGTATTCTTTATCAGTAACAATCTTACCATTTTGTTCCATTACACCATTACCAAAATCTGAGGATAGTGTAAATTTATGACCAGGTACTTTTTGAGAAAAAGTTCCTTTACCCATAAATGAAAGGAACATAGTTTCATAAATTGATAAGATCCTAGGTAAGTTTAAATTGTAATTACTTTTTTCACCAACACCATCAAATAACTCAAGTAATGTAGGATCTCCACCTTGCTCAATAAGAGATTGCTTAAAGCTTGCTAATAGTGATTTAAAGTTTGTAGAACCATCTGGATTCAATACAGCTTTTCTTAATTCACCATATGTTCTAAATAATCTGTCACCAAGAAGTTTTCTATATAACTTTCTTAAAGTACCAATAGTATACTCATTACCATTTAGTTTTACTACAGTACTATCGTTCTGTTCTGAATAAACCAACTGCATCATTTGAGTACCGTGGATAACTTCTGATTTCATATTATCAGTAACAACTTGTTCTCTAAAGAAGTCATTACTAATTTTCATTGGTTTTAATTCATCATTCCAGTTAGTAATATTTTGCTTATTAGTTTTAACAGCTGATCTAAAGAAAATAACATCTACTTTCTGCCTCTCCATTTTATTTAACATGTTATGTAGATCAACAGACTTTGGATATGGTTTATAATAAGACTGTATAGCAATTAATTTTTTATGATATTCATTGCTGTCTTTAGTCTTAAGCAAATCATCCATAGCTTTTCTAAAAGCTTCTAGCTTTGCAGGTTCTACATAACTAACTTCATTTCTGTCAATTACATCTGTAGATGTTTTACCATATATAAATGCATTAAACATTGAAGTCTTTCTAGGATTCATGAGTGCACCATACTTTTCTAAAACTTCTTTTTCTTTCCCTGTAATCTCATACATCATTCTGATCTTTCTGTAGATTCTTGCAACTTCAGGATTTATCTTAGAGAAAGTTTTTAAGTAGTTATTGTAATACCAATCTAATGTACCGTAGCTTTGACCATTAGTTCTTTCAATATCTTCTTCTACTTTACCATTAGATGGGTTAACATAGTTAAACAACTCATCTTGTATAACTGCAAAATTTAAATCTCCAAAGCCTAATGAAGGTCCTGCAGCATTTGCACCTGCATATCTTTTAGATAAGTCAATTGAATTTTTTAATCCAGTGTTTACATTGCCAAACATTAAACTATTAATTGTTGAAGCATTTATCCAGTTATTAAAAAAGAATTGCTTTAATTCTTGCATATCAACTTTACCATTAACATCAATAAATGATTCAGGTAATATTACTGCTTTATAAGTATTGTCTTGTGTTTTCTGGATTATATTAGTATCCAAAGAAGATAACTCTTTTACAAAGTTATCAAATGCAGCAGCTGCTACAGTTTCTACTACTTTAGATAGGTCAGTAATTTGTTCATCATTAACAATAGATTTGATTAATGAATCATATAATTCAGGATTATATCCTTTTAATAAATCAAACTCTACAAAAGTTAAAGCTCTAAATTTAGAAGCTACTTTAGAAAAGTCAGGGTGATTAGTATTTTTTAAGATATCAATAACTTCTTGTTTAGAATATTTTTTACCATCTACTTTTACACCTTTGTTTTCATTAAACCCTTCTAGTGAACCTTCACCAGATAGCATTCTTTTATACTCACTTCTAATGTTATCAGCTTCAATATTAAACATACTTTCTAGGTACTCTTTACCTAGTGCTGACAAATCTCCTTTGGAATCTATAAACTCTCTTTTGAATACATTAAAAGCATATTGTGTATTCTTACCTTCATTTTGAAAAGCTATTAGTGAATATGTTTCAAATACTTCTGTACCTATTGTAATTTTTTTAGATAAACTATTTCTATCAGACTTACCAAATAAGTTCATCATCATAATAAACTTACCTCTTTTATCAAGAGCGGCATATTGAGATGCTTTAGATCCTTTGTAACTAATTACATTACCATCATCATCCATACTCTGTTGTTTAAGACCATCAAGTAGGTAAGCAGTTAGGTTCTGTAGATACTTGTTTCTGAGCTCACCATTTAAGTGCTTATCATTTAATAGGGGGTTATTGTAAAGAGTTCTAAAGAAATTTTCTATTATCTCAGATGATTCTTTGTTTTCAATATATAGATTATTATCATTTAAGAAAACTCTAAAGTTATTTAAACCTTCTTCATATGTCTCAGAATCAATTGCATCTAACAATGCTGGATAATTATTTCTTATTTTTAGTAACAGTGATGATATATAGTTTGGATATAAGTGGATATACACCATTTCATTATTAACATTTCTAATAGTAGATGGTGAAATAGATTCATCAAACAAAGCATTACCATTAGCAATATCATTAATCCTACCCTTAGCTCCTAAAGCATCTTGTTCTTCATCTGTAAGTGTTATTTTATTTTGTACAAACTTTTGAATTTCTTTCTTATTACTGTAAGGATCACCATCAGTAGTTATTGAATTTAGTATACCTCTAATGTTATCTTCATTAATGTAAGAAACATCGTTATAAAGTTTAATGATTTCATCTAAAGTTTTAAATTGAGAATCATCCTCAATCTTTAATTCAGGACTGTTATCTGAAATAATTTTAAATAAAGAAAGCTGTACAAATTTATCAGATAGTGAAATACCTATTGCATTAAAGTCAGCTTTAACAGAAGCTACAGAAGCATTAAAATTATCTATTAAGTAAGCTGCATTCTCTGGAGTATTTTTAAATAGACGTAAAGGTTTATTAAGAGTTGATATAACAAAATCTTTTTGGTTATCTAACTTCATTCTCTTCCAGTTAGAGAACCAACGCTGTCTTTGTTCTTTCCTGGCATCATTAACATTAGAGATAAATACTCTCGACTTACCAGTATCAGGATCTACTATATTAACTACAGACTCTATCTTATGTTTAGTAAGACATGCTGTAAACAAACAAAACTTATCAGAAAGTTTTAAATCATTTACTGACATTTCAGTAATGTCTTTTTCATAATCACCTACTAATGGTAAATCTAATTCTCTATAGATATCTCTAACTAATCTAGAATAGAAAGCTTCCATTTGAGGTTGACCTTCTTTAATGTAGTATAATTTTTTTAATAAACCATCTCTTTCAGTATTAACTAACATTCTTTCTAAAGAGTTATATAGTTTAATACCATTAACATAGTTTCTATATTTAGGATCTGATTCTAATATCTCTTGAGGAATACCAAAATTAAATTCATCTATTGGCATCTCTGTAAACATTATGTACTTTCTAAATTCTTTAGTTACAGAAGACATACCTCCAACTCTTTGATTTGGTTTTTGAGCTAGTTCTGTAGGAGTATCATCTTCAGTCTCCTCACTTTCCATATCATAATCATCAAATTTGATAGAGTCAATACTCTGTCTAACTGTTTTAATTATCTCCTTAACATTAGATTCTCTTGTCTGGTCAGCCAGCTTTTGTAAAGCATCTGTTTTTTCTTTAACAAAACTTATTGATTTTATTACAGTTTGTATTTTTTGAGCATCTTGTGTTCTGTTGTTAATACCAGAATCATATCTTGAAAATTTATCTTCTACTACAGCTTCAACAAGAATATCTTTATAATCTTTAGCTACAAGTTCAATAGCTTCTTTAATATCAGAATCTGTAACGTACCCTTGGATTTTCATCTTTTGGTATACCTTGTAGAAAATTTTATTAGTTATTCTTTTGTCAGTGTAGTTATCTTGATACTTAACAATAGGAGAACCTGTTTCACTACTAGACGCATATTTTAGTGTAGAGTATAAACTAAGGTTACTGTCAATAATATTTAATGGTTTTGAAGTTTTGAACTCACCTCCTTTAATTGAATTAAACAGACTATCAATTTCTGAGATTTTCTCAGGGTTACCATTTTTAAAGAAGTCAACTATACTTTTTAGAAGATCTAAAATTTTCTGTAGAAATGATTTTTCTTTAGGTGTCTCTGTTTTACCATTCATTAAATCCATAAAACTATCAGCAAGTTTTTCTTCATACCAAAGATTGGTAAGTTCTCTTAACGATAGTTTTTTGTAAGCATCACTTAATCCTTTTAAAGCATCTAAATCTTCTTTAGTAGGTTTACCATACTTTGTAACAGCCTCTGATAATACCTTAGCTTGTTGTGCTGGTGTAAGTAATAATCTAAATACAGCATGGAATGCTTCATGGTACTCTGTACCTTTAGGTACATCTTTACCTAAATAGATAACAGCATTTCTAAATAATCCATATGTAAATGCATTATTAGCTAAAGCACCTACAAACTCTTCAATAGATTTAACGCTAATACTTTCAGGTAATATTTCTTTTAGTCTTTCTTTTACTTCCTGTAAATCAATTCTTTCTGTAGGTAATCCATTTACAGATGCAAAGAAAGGATCAGGATCAGGCTCTTCTTCAGTACCTGTATCTCCCTCAATACCTAATGAATTAAGAATATCATCGTATGTTTCTGTAGTAGTCTTTTTACGCTCAGGTTCTGATTCTGATTTATTCTCCTCATCTGGTTCTTGATTTTTTTGTTTTTCAGCAATCTCATCATTAATCCTTTTAATCATTCTGTCAAAATAAGTTTGATTATCATTTTGGTCAGTAGCATTTAATTGATCAAAGGCATCTTTAACAACAGCTTTTAATTCATTCAAGGCATTAATACCACGCTTCTTAGCATACTTTATATTAGTATTGAACTCATCTAATACTTTTTGGAAGCTAGACTCTTTAAAA
>Ga0181363_1000203_pt1 | contig 18000 bp, 36 predicted proteins | sample Fa13NDMLBSN_FD_130109 | JGI IMG/M metagenome (GOLD analysis project Ga0181363, IMG submission 130109) | Freshwater viral communities from Lake Michigan, USA - Fa13.ND.MLB.S.N | ecosystem: Environmental > Aquatic > Freshwater > Lake | place: USA: Michigan | collected 2013-09-23
CGAGGGTCCTTGATGTACTCCTCGAGCTTGTTGCGGTTCATTCCCTCTTCGAGCGGTGCCGGGTCGATTGGCATCCTACCCTCGTAGGCAGACCTAATCTTCATAAGCACGTTAATGCCCCGAGCTGTGCCGCCCATAATCTTAAACTCTTCAAAGTCTTCCTTCGATAGAATCTCTTTATTGACCAACCCCCTGGCCCAATCAACCATGCCGTTAACGATGGCGTTGCCATTTGGTCCCAGGGCCTTGAGCTCCTCTGCCGGGTCAATAGATTCGCCCTGCATAAGCTCTCTGGCCTGGGAGGATAGCTTCCCGGCCAGGTCATCAAACTGAGCCTGAGATAGTCCGTTCTCCTTGGCCCAGCTGCTTAGTGTCCCAGCAATTGGGTTTTGGTCGTCGTAGCCCTCTCCAAATGCCTCGAGCTTGTACTTTCCATCAGCTGGTGCGTTGTGCTCGCCCTTGGAAATTTTTGCCCGTAGGTCCTTCCAGCTCTTGGCCAGGCTTTCGTAGTCTGCTTTACCATCTTTCCAGAAGTTCTCTGGGAGAAACTCTGGCCTGTCCTTCGGGCCCTCTGGCTTTGGCTCGCCTGGCGGCGCTGCCTTGTGGTCAACCGCGGTTGCCGATGGGTTTACTTCTTTGTTTGCGTTTGGGTCCTCTAGTTGCACGTTATCGAGTAGGCCGGTCTCTCCGGGCTCGACGTTGGTGTCTTCGCTCATAATTTCCTTGCTTGGTTAATCCGCGACATTAGATCCCTCACCACGTTTCTTTGCCCTTCGACAAAGTAAGCAAATGAGGCGTCGGTGCCAGGCGCGGCGACAGGCACGTCGACATAGGTTGCCCGAAGCCAGGTCATCAATTTCTGCCCGTCTTCGGTAGCAAATACGCGCAGGCACAGCTTGGATAGCTCCTCGCGCTGTTGGGTTACGTCCCTAATGTCTGATGGGACCGGGTCCTCGAGATCGTCCCAGCTCATGCCGGCACCATCTCAGGTGGGACCATTGGTTGCTGCGAGGTTGCGGCCATCTGTGCGCTCATGGCCTGCATGGCCAAGGCGTTTTGCTGCTGTTGCTGCATCTGCTCCATGAGCACTGCTCGCTCTGCTTGGTTGTTTCTCAATGTAGCTGGCACCCCTAGCTTGTCGCCAATGTAGTCGACAACCAGGTCTGTCTTGATAGCTACGGCACCGTCTGTGCCAAAGCCCTGCATCAGCTGCGAGTATTGCAAGATTGCGTTGATCTCGTCCATGGCCTGGGCCTGGGCAAGAGGAGCCACCGGGGTAACCTTGACCTCGAGGCCGTTGACCCGCAGTGGCAGATCAATCATCCCGCGCTCGTCCATGACCTCAAGAATCTTGGCCGTCAAAGGAATCATGGTCTCGTTGATCAGTCGGCCAAAGGCAGATCCCAGGTTTTGTGCCAGCTCCTTCATGCGCTCCACAATCTCTGTGGCAGACCTGGCAGACATATTGTCTGGTGGCAATGACTCGTCGAGGAGAATGCGCTTGATGCTGGCGGTCATGTCGTTGATTACCAGCTGTGAGACGTTGAAGTCGCCAGACCTTGGCAGCGCCAGCAAGCTCGGGCCCTGTGGCCCACCATTACGCGCCACGGGAATAATTGCACCAGGGACAATCTTGACCGTGTTCGGGTTTAAGACCCCATCGTCAGCTGCGGTGTAGGCACCAGAGACCGCCATAGAGGCGTTCTTGAGCAGCAGCTCCTTGGTCTTATTTAGTGTCTTGATATCTGGCAACGCCGTCATCAGCGGACCGCGACCGTATATCTCGCCGGCTACCTTCATGTAGCGAGAAATTACCCACGGAGAGGTCTTGCGCCTGCGGTAAACAATCTCTTGCTTGGATACCTTGTCGATGACGTGGTAGCAATAATCTCCGCGTTTGGTATCGAATATGGTGGCCTCGAGCAGCTCCACGTCGTCTGTGGGTTTATTTTGAATCCGTCGCACCATATCGTCTGGCATCTTGGCATCTGGCCACTGGCGCTCGATGCTCTCGCCCTTCATGCGCATCCGACGGTAGACGTTGTCGACCTGGCCGTTGGCTCCCTCTTCGTATGCGACCAGAAAGAGCGGGACCGGCACAAAGTTGATTGGGCTAATGTCGTCACCTGGCTGCACCATCATGCAGGCCGTGCCAACCGCGAGGTCCAAGAGAAACTCTCCGATTGCAATGTCAAAGTTAGATTGGCGTAGCGCCGCAAACATCTTGTCCTGGTAGACATCCAAGATCGCCTGCGCCATCTGTGTCTTGTCCATTGGGATAGACGGACCGGGCTCGAGCCTGGCCCACTTGCGCTGGGGAGGAAACACTACAGACTGCAGTCGGTTAGCAAATCTCTGCGTAGAGTTGATCGCCGTCGAATCAAATACTCTCTGCATTTTTTTCATCCCAGACGCGCCACCTTCCCAGATTCCATATAGCTGGCGCTGTGGAAGGGCAAACTCGTAGGCGTCTTGATACAGCTGCTGGAATTCGTCTTTTTTCTTTTGAGCTATTTCCTGGCGCTTCATTATTTCGTCAGGAGACAAGCGAATCCCACCCGGCGCTTTCTTGTCGTAGTAACTAATTTCCATCTGTCAGTCCTTTTCCAGTTTGTACTTCTCAAGCAAGTTGCGACCCTTGGCAGCCAATCTTGCAGCTGAAGACCTAGTGCGCGGCACTGGCTCGCCCCAGGCATTTGCTGCCTTCGCTAGACGCGTTGGCCTGCCCTTTTCGTCTACCAATGGCCCGCTTGGGTTTGTATAAAAGCGAGTTAAAAAAGAACCCTTGCGCCTGGCCCGGTCCCCAGATGGGGAGCCCTCTTTGACGCCAGGCTGGAGATTCTTGCTCTCACCTGATCGCTCAAACTTGCGCCGGCCAGCCTCTGTTAGGCCACCCTCTGGGTCCTTATACTTGCTCATCAATCCTCTTCCTCGAGCAGATATTCAGATAACAACTTGCGCTCCATGCGGGTAAGCATCATATTTTTTTTAAGTTTTTTACCGATGGCCATCTTTTGATCGTCGCTTAAAGCCTCGCTTGACTCTTCTTCTTGGCCATTTTTTTTGTGTTTGCCGTTTGATTCAATTTCAATTTCTACTTTCATTTGTTGCCCCTGGCCGCCATCATGTTATCAATTAGGTTTGGATATGGCCGCCCAGCTTTCTTAGCTTTGCGCATGGCCATACGTTTTTCAGATGGCGTAAGTTTCTCTGGCTTGCCAGCGCTCTTTGGCCTGGGTTTGTCCCACACTTCCTTATCCATATTTTGCACCCTTCATCAAACCGCCCTTGCGAGCCCTGCGCTGCTCAGATAGCGCAATGGCCACTGCCTGCTTTCGGCTTTTGACCTTGTCGCCAGATGAGCTCTTGAGCTTGCCGCGCTTGTATTCACCCATCACTTTTTCAACTTTGTCCATGGTTACCCTTGCATAAGTGGCCGCGCAGAGCGGCGTGATACAGCTGACAATCGAGCGGCCTTGCGCTCGCCAACCTCTCGTTGGAACTCGCTCTGTAGTGCGGCTCGCTTTTGTTGAAATGGCTCATCAGAGAATGACTCAATTGTTGGCGCAGATGGTGGAGCCTCTGGCGCAGCTGGGGCCTTCTCTGTAAACGCGCCTGGCGCCGTGCGCTGAGTAAACTGCTCAAAAGGCGTGGTGACTCCAGATTTTCTAAGATAACCAGTAGCTTGATACCCAGTTTGTCCTTCGACATCTGGAACCCACTCCCACCCCGATGGAAGAACCCAGCGAGACTGCCCTGAGTATCCTTCAACAAAAGAACTTTCTGGTAGGTTAGTCGGGTTATATTTCCACGCTTCTGCGACATTGACCTGTTGTGTTGTGCCTGGATAATTGGTTGTATATACGTTTCCATAAGCGTAGTTGGACATTGTGACGCGCCGGCCCTGGGGATCAACAGCATAGCTTTTTAATAAATCCTGGTAGCTTGATACTTTGCTTTGGTATTCTTTGGCCTTGGCCTCGTAGGTTGCAGCCGCGCTTTCGTATTGAGGAAAAGTAATTTCTCGGTATTTCTTAACAGCGGCCTCATATGGCGCCAGCGTCTCGGCTGTTTTGGTTTGATATGCACCAAATGCCCGCTCGTATTCAGATGTGATGGATTGAACGCCGCTTTTATATTGTTCCGCTAGGCGAGTTATATCTCTTGCGCCGCGTTTTGCCGCTGTGCGTTTTTGATATAGGGTCGGCGCCGCCATCGTTAGACCATTGCCCTGGTGCCAAGCTGCGTGCTTTCAATTCCAAGCTCTGGTGTTAGTCGCTCCTGAGATAGTAGAGCGCGTCTACCGCCACGGGTTCGGGCGCGTAACGCAGACTTTTCTTGTTCCGCTGCCTTGCGCCGCTCCTCGTCAGCTGCGGCCTGAACCTCTTTGGATTTTTTCTCCATGGCCAACTTGTTTTCTTGATATTGCAGAGAGCTTTGCTCAAACTGTTGGCGAGCTAGGTCTGCTTGCTCTTTTAAGCTAGCTGCCTGTGTTGCGTAGATTTCGTTTTGCTTGGCAACTTGCTCGCGCATTGCAGCTGCATCTGTTGCCTGCTGTTGCAGCGCCTGCGCTTGCTGCTGCTCTGCGCCTTTTCTAGCCTTGCGAGCTTCGTTTGCTGTGTAGGCAGAGCCTAAGATAATTGCGCCTGCGACCCATCCCGCCATATTAGTTCCCCTTTCAACCTACGATTTTCACCCAGCCCACACGCTGGCACCTCATACAACCGACTCTCAAGTAATTCAATGTCACGGCAGTTGTCCTGGTTCTCGTATATGTCAGTCCACACAACCTCTTCATCGAACACCCTACCAGCTCTCTGAAAACCAGCTGGCACATCAAATTCCATTGGGGCCACCAGCACTTTTACTCCACTGTCTGTGTTGACTGCGATGGTTCCACTCTCAAGTCGAACCCTGTATTGCGTTTTGTGTGCAGCTCCAGTTAACACAGTCCACGGTGGTATCGTAATCGTGCGCTCGTACAGGCCAGGCAAGAATCGATGAGACGTTACAATTTTTGCCTGCTCCATATCGAGCAGCTCGCCCTGCATCTTAATCACCAGCTCGCGTTGATCTGCAACTGAGAGCTCCCCGCTCTCAAAGATGACTAAGCCACTCATGCTTTTATTCTATTGGTCTTTAATCGGTATGCAATACCTGCGATATCACTGTGCAATCACCTCACGCAAAGATGTCAAAGTCGGTGTTGGCCACAATCATGCCCTGTGGTTGGCCACCTAGTTTGTGGCTCCTGGTCATTCGGTTGTATTCGCCCCCGCCAAGCAGCAAGTACCCAAAGGAATCGCCAATGTGTGAGTGTTCGTTCTTGTTTGGGGCATCTCTGAATCGCTCCTGGCCGGCGCCAATTGCGACCCGCTTAAAGTGATATCCCCCAGCTAGCGCCTTTCTTAGCAGCTTGCACTCTCGGTTCACCATGAGACCTGGCTTTCCCTCTATGAGTCGCTGCATTGGGGCGGCAGATGACTCTCGCCTGACCTTGAAGTCGTTTGATGCTGTGGGCTGTGCCTTGAGACCCAGGGTTCTCAGGAAATCAAAGGCGGTGACCTCGTAGATGGCGTCTCTGGCCTGGCCTGCCGGGTCTCCCCAGATCATTACCTGGTGGTTTGGGTACCTGGCGTTGAGCTCGGCTAGCAGCTGGTGGCCAAACCTCTCGAGTCCCATGTCGAAGGTAACGATTTCGTGGTGAATCTCCCACCTTCCGTTTGGCAATCTCTGGCCAATGGTCGCAGCTGGTGTCAAACCGAAGTCAAGGCCCACCTGGATTGGCACCTGCGGGTTGACCGTGGTGTCGCCAGACATGGTTGAGTCGTTGTATTCTGGCCAAACCGGCCTGCCCTCTTGGACGTAGGTATACAGACCGCCCGCGTAGCACTTGATCCAATCTAGGTTCTTGCCAAGCAGCATCTGCTGGTAGTAGCCGGGCGGGAGGTTGTTGATGTTTTCTGCTTTTGGGTTCACCTTCCACCACTTGCCAGCTGAGAAGATGTGGTCGTTTGCCTCCGGGTTCTCTGGCAGCTCCTCTGGGTCTACCTCGACGATGCCCCCTGGCTGCTTCCAGAACTTCCACGCGTACTGGCCAGACATCTTTTCCTTCTCCGCTATCTTGTGCCACCAGTGATCGTCGTCCATGGGGTTGGTGTCCATCCAAATACCGTGCCAGGTGGCGCCACCATCTCTCTTGGTCGGGTATCGACCGACCCGGTGGGTGAGGCCATCGATCACCGCTTTTGGCAGCTCTCGGGCCTCGTTGACCCAGGCGCCGGTAAGCTCCAGAGACAACAGCTTTCGCACGTCTTTAGGTTGATCGAGGGCAAGGAATATCACCTCGCAGTCAATTCCCGCGGCCCCGTCTCTGGCCGGCAACCTGATGTGGTGCGTGATCGGTGGAGTCCACAGCATTGGGCCGAAGGTTGCCTCTGGGAAGAGGTCCAGCCAGGTTTTGATGGTTGTGGTTTTTAGCATTGGGTAGCTATTGCGTACAATTGCAAAACGCGTGTATCGGATGCCATCGATAGGGGAGGGCTTTTGCTTGACGGCCTTGATCATTACCTTGGCAGCGCACGCGTAGCTCTTGCCAGAGCCAACCGGGCCCATGACTCCCTGCACAAATGCGTTGGACCCAATGAAGTCGTAGACGGTTGGGGACCTAGAGAAGTCTAGGTTGAGGCCAGTTGTGGCCACGGCCTTGGTGGATTGCTCCTTAGTTCTTGCCACTTTGCACCTCGATCAGTTTCTCGAGGAAGTGTGCGGCCTTCTTTAGATCGTGGACCCCGTTTTTTTCCTTGTATCGGGTGACGTACTTGATGATCGAGCCCTCGAGGAACCCCAGTTCGTTGGCCACAATGTAGTCCCAGGGCTGGATTGCCTTGGTTTTGTAGTGACTGCCGCCCTCTTGCCTGTCATTTGCCTGGCTCATTGGTCCACCCTCCACGACGCCCACACAGAGAAGGCTAGCCAGGACACGGAATACAGCAAAAACCACCCCAGGTCGTTCATGTTTTGGTCTCCTTACGGTTTTCTAGGTTCCAGATGTGGTGATCTTGCCAGGCCACGGAGCGCTCGAGCTCTGCGACGCGGTTAAGGTGCATCTGGCACACACCCTCCCAGTGCTTTTGGCACTCTTTCCAGGCCACCTCGGCGCAGGCCAGCTCGTCCTCGGACCAGTGCTTGGCGTCTTGCCTGGACGCTACCCAGCTATCGAAGCTCATGTCTCTGGCTCCTGTTCCCTTGCCGGCGCAATTACGTTGACATCTAGCACCGACGGTTTATCTGATCCATCGTCCGGGTTATCAAGTAGTCCAGACGCTTTAGCAAGTAGACGGAGCACGCCAACTTTGTCGTAGAGTTCAACGTCCAACGTCTGCGAACCATCCTTCTCACGCCTGACCCTGATATTTTTGATTGCCTGCAAGGCGTGGTCAGGAATTTGACTTGCCGCTTTAACCTTGACATTTCCGTCCTCGTCCCACGTTAGGATATCTGTGATCTTGGTGTTGGCCATGCACAGCAGGGAAAACGCAATGGCCTCTCGGTTCTCCGTAATCGTGGCCGAGCGCTCCATGCGACGCTGGATAGAGCGCACCCCACCCCAGTTCTTGAGGCTGGGCACCTGCTCGGATATACGGGATTTGGGCCTGGTCATCAGAACGGAATGTCTTCATCGAGGTCCACGAACCCGTTTGCCTTGGCTTTGTTGTGGTTGTCCTGGGCCGGGAAAGGTTTGTGAGCTGCGGAGTAGGCCTGGCCACCAGATTGCACCTCCTTGCCAATCTTTAGCTTTAGGTACGCCTTGCCGTTTTTGTCCACAAGGTTGAAAGCGTTGATGTAGTGCAACTTGCCGTCTGGCAGCATGAACTTGCCGGTCATGTCCCCCTGCCAATCCTCCTTCTTGTCTGCGTTGTTAAAAATCGACCCAAAGCCTGGTTTGTGTTCATAAGGTTTGTCATACGCCATCAAAAACTCCTTCCAAGAAAAGTTGAGGAAAATTTCGGAGAGACACCCCCGCTACGGTGTGGACGGGGGGGAGGGAAGGGGTGCCTTTCCCACAGCCAGCCCAGGCCAGGTCCACCGCAAAAGGTTGACCACCCCACCGCTCCTGGCTGCCAATCGCCTGACACGCAGCGTACCCCTGGCTGCGTACAAAAGCCATACGTTCGTTTGGCAATTGAACAGATTGGATTAGAGGCGCTGTGACGGGCTCGCACTGTGCGCCTGCTACCCTTGCCTACCCTACCCTGTGTCAGCGGCATGGCGGTACCTCAGATCGCGTCAGAGAGGCATCGGCGCCTATGAGGATCATCATCTCAACGATGGTCTCCGGGCTCTTGGGCATTGGCAAGCTCTCGGCTGCGTATCGATTCTTCAACTCCTCAAAGGTTGTAAAGATCATCTTAGAATCTAAACAATCTTCTAAAGTCTTTTTTAATTCTTTATTTATTTCTAAACCTATAGACATAAACAACCTATCTATACCTATGTTCTTCTGTGTTTCCACAACCGTATTAGGTTGTGTATGTGGTTGTGTATGGGAGCCCTTCTCATTCACAACCTTATTGGGTTGTGTATGAGTGGTGTCCTTTGGTTGTGCTTTAGCCTTTGGTTTCCTTGCCACGATGTCTCCTATTCTCTCTGGTCTGTTGTAGTGAAATCCGTCCCTGGTTGCTAGTCCTCCCAGCATCTCTTTGAGCCTCTTGCGGTTGGCCGCCATCTGCTCCTCTGTAAACTCTGGCTCCATTGCCTGCGCCGTCTCCTTCCTGGCCTGGTGTGGTGGCCTGGTGTCCTCCTGGCCGCTGGTGATAGCTATCGCGTCCTGGGACGTAACATTGGGATCGTAAATAACACGCGTGGTGTTAGCTCGCTCTCCCCTGAATCCCTTGGCCGTCACCTCGATGTATCCAGCTGCCACCAGAGCCTTTAGGTGCTTTGATATCGACTGCTGGCTCACCTGCATATCCTTGGCCAGCCTGGCCTGGCTCACCCACGTTATCCCGGCCCGGTTGCAGTAGCTGCACAGAATGGCCAGAGCTCGCAGCTGACCATCGGTGAGCTCGCGGTCTCGGATAGCTCGCAGTGGCACCACCGCCAAGCTGCGCTGATCCGGTGGCGCGTCCCTCTCCACAATCTTGGGTGGGCGCTTGGGCAACGTAAACTCAATCACTTTTGCTGTCTGTGTTCCCATATCACCATCATCTCTTGCCGTAGCGCCACTCTGGCGGCTTTCCCTCTTTTCTCTTCCACAGAATCGAGGTAAGCCAGGCGGGTCCTCTTGGAGCGATACTTCTTGAGTACGAACCTAGCCTCGTAATGCAAGAAAAACTCCTCAGAATAATTCCCAACAACGCGACCGTCAGGCAAATCGACCAACCGAGCGCCAGGGTGAACACCGCCGCAACCCCGGCAGCGTAGCTTTTCACTGTCGCTGGTAAGCGGAGCATCCGTTGACCCTCCCTGTCGTTGGTTTATCAAAGAACCGACACCACAGAAACCACCCCCTAAAACTCACGCTCTTGCAGTCTGCGCAGCTCTCATCTTCTGATTCTCCGCGCAGCTCATGCACTGCCACCGCCGGTTCTTTCCCCCGTTCAACGTCTTCCATGTTCCCCCCTGTATCGGTCGTCGATGCATACAGTGCGAGCACCACCTGGTGCCCAACACGGTTTCCTCCCTCAACGTGACGTGCCTGTAGAGCTCGTTAGCCACCTAGATCCTCCCTCACTGCCTTACAAAACCAATCCAATGGCACCACGGCCCTCCAGGGCTGCCCAGAGCGCCTGAATATCACCACGGGCACGGGCGAGCCAACAGAGCCCTCAGAATCAATCGGAGAGCTCGTCGTAACCGATAGCTCCACTTGCCGGCACCAATCCTCGATGGCCAATCTCTCCTGGCGCTTGACCTCGATGCAGAACCGGCCAATCTCGATGTCGTGGCCACCATCTCTTGCCTGGCCCAGCTTGCGCTTTACCTCAAAGCCGAGCTGGTCAGTCAATATCGCAGCCAGCTCTCGCTCGCCGGTGGCCCCCTTTTGACGCCTTCCCCGGCCATTCATCGCACGCCACCCAACATCTGGTCTAGCCTGGACGCGACATCGGCGTACCTGGCCTCGAGCATTTCCCTGAGCGCCTGCTCTACCAGGCTAGAGCGACTGCGGCGCTGGTCCGACACAGCCCTCTCGAGCAGCTGACGCGTGTCAGGGCGCAGCCTGACCATCAATGGTCTGTTTTGGGTGGCCATTTGGCTCCTTTAGTTGCACTGTGAATGCACCGAATAATAACCGAATAGCTCACCTGGTAGCCGATACTAGGGTAAGCACCTATAAATTATTTGTTTACAAAGGGTTTGACAGCAAAAAACAACTTAGGCAATATTCGTTTTGTATTGCACAGTGCAATCACCAACCACCGAGAAACAGGAGTTGAACATGAAATTAGTCGAAATCTATTTGCAGCCAGAGCGTTACAACCCACGCATCAAAGCAACCGTTTCATCCTGGTGGATTGCTGTGTATGACAACGGCACAGAAACCAGTATTTGCCCCGATTACGCTGCACGCAACGCCGAGGAAGCAAAGCAAATCCTCATCAAGTATTTGGTGGGGGTTTAATCATGGCCAAATACGTTGCTTATTACCGCGTTTCCACAGACAAGCAGGGCGCCTCTGGCCTGGGCCTCGAGGCACAGCAGGCCGCTGTGGCCCCATACGCCACACAGATCATTCACTCGTTTACCGAGATCGAGTCTGGCAAAGACAACGACCGCCCACAGCTCGCAGCTGCAATTGCGATGGCCAAGAAAGCTGGCGCAGCTCTGCTGATTGCCAAGGTCGACCGCCTATCGCGTAAGGTAGGGTTCCTGTTTGCCCTACGCGACTCTGGCGTCAACATTGTGGCAGCCGATATGCCACACGCTGGCACCCTCGAGTTTGGTGTACGCGCTATTTTCGCCCAGCACGAGCGCGAGGAGATATCTCGCCGCACCAAGGCTGCCCTGGCAGCCGCTAAAGCTCGCGGAGTTAAGCTGGGGTCACCCGACCCGGCCAAGGCATCAGCTGCAGGCATCGAGGCCGTCCAGGCCAACGCAGACGCATTTGCCCAGCGCGTTGGCCCAGTGGTCCGCGAGATCATCGCTAAGACCGGGTCCAAGTCACTGCGCGACATCGCAGCTGCTCTGTCAGCTCGCGGGGTGTGTACGCCACGCGGCAATACAACGTGGTCGCCTAGCCAGGTGGCCAACCTAATGAGACGGGCCGCCTGATGTACGGCGTCCTGTTTCTGGTCGGGTTTGTGGCAATCACGTTGGCCATTGGCCGGGTGATCCACCGATCAGACCGCATCCACTGCAACCGCCTGACCGGCCAGCAGAAGAGAGAGCTGGGAAAGATGGTCGAGCAGCTGCAGAATCACGCACCACGCGATAACTAAACCAGAGGAAAACTATGAAACGAAAACCCGATTTATATGTAGACCCACGCACCAACCACGCTCGCAGCTGGCGAGATATGTTGCCCATCGAGCCAGCCGAGGTCGATGAGCCAACCTGGCTGAAGGTGGCAGGCGCTGTTGCCCTGGCCGCTTTCTTTTTAATCGTTGCGTTTGTTTGAGAGGCTCACTCTATGAACCAGAGCGCATGGATCTTAGAGGAGCTGCAACGCGGTGTTCACGTTACGCCTATCGCTGCGCTGGCCGGGTGCCAGTGCTTTCGCCTGGCGGCCAGGATCGCGGAGCTGCGCGAGGTTGGCCACAACATTCACACCACAATGATTTACACCAACGGCAAGCGCTACGCGAGCTATCGACTAATCAAAGCAAAAGGAAAAAGAAATGGTAAGTAAAGTCACCCCCGACACAATGATGTCGGCGTCACGTCTCACAGCTGTAATGGGCCTGTCAAAGTACCGGACCCCCAACGATGAGCTCGAGTGCTCAATCAACGCGATGCAGTTTATCGAGCGCGAAGATATTGGCAACGAAGCCATGGCCTGGGGCAACCTTATGGAGCCCTTGATTCTCACCCAGGCAGCGGAGCGCCTGCGCCTGTCTGACCTGGTAATCGATCACCCCAGCGCCAGGTACCACGCGGAGCTGCCCCTGTGCTGCTCGCTCGATGGCACCGGAGATGGTGGCGGCCAGGTAATCCACCACGACCCAGACAGCGGCATCTATGTCGTTGGAGCTGACACCATCAAGCTAGATGGGGTCGGCGTGCTCGAGGCCAAGCTCACAGCGATGGACGTAGAGGACACCCCGCCACTGTGGCGCGGCCCGATTCAGCTGCAGGCACAGATGGACATCATCCACGCCAAGTGGGGGTGCGTGGCCACACTCTACCGCGGCACAACCATGCGGATTTTTTTGTTTGAGCCGCACCAGGAAACCATTGACTACATTGCCAGGGTGACCCGAGAGTTCCAAGACAAGCTGGACAAGTGGAAGGAGACCGGCGAGATCGACTACTACCCACCAGTTGATGGGGAGCGCTGGCCAGAGCACAGAGGTCCGTACCCATCGAGGCCAGACCCAATCGAGCTTGGGATCGATGCCGAGGAACTCGCTCATAAAATTTTTAGGGCGAAACAGGAGCTGAAACGAATTGAAAAAGATGTGGCAAAAGATGAGAAGGCGCTCAAGGACATGATGGACAACGCTGAGTTTGCCGAGGCCGGGAGATACGACATCAAGTGGCCAATCAAAAGATACGATGCCCAGCCTGCGAAGACGGTACCCGCGAAGGACGCATACACCATCAGGCAATCAACCCTGTCAATCAAGGAGGCCAAAAAGAAATGAGCCCAGGAGATCACAAACTAATGAACTCACGTTTGCAGGCAGCTCTCAAGCTGCAGGCGCTGTGCTTTGACGCTGCCAACCGAACACCGGGCAGCTTTATGAATCGGGACCGAGCGATGGATGTGGTTGACGCGTTGGTCAACGTCGTGCTGGATACCATGGATCAATTTTTAATCGAGGAGAAACACAAGTGAATCTACAAGTACAAAACAACCAGGGCTTCGCGCCCGTGACGTTAGATGAGGCCATGAGGTTCTCGGATATGTTGGCCAAGTCTCAGATGGTTCCCAAGGCGTACCAGAACAAACCAGAGGATGTCCTGGTAGCTATCCAGTGGGGACGTGAGCTGGGCCTGGCACCGCTCCAGGCGCTCCAGAATATTGCGTGCATCAATGGCAAGCCAAGCGTGTACGGCGACGCAGCCATGGCCTTGGTTCAGGCCAGCGCAGTGTGCGATGACATCGAGGAGTACCTTGAGAACGAAGGGAGCCCAAACTATATTGCGGTGTGCGTGGCCAAGCGCAAGGGTCGCACTCCGGTGACGGTTAAGTTCTCGGTCGAGGACGCCAAGAGAGCTGGTCTCTGGGGAAAGCAGGGACCCTGGTCTGCGTATCCAAAAAGAATGATGCAGATGAGAGCTCGAGGTTTTGCGTTGCGCGATGCGTTCCCAGACGTGCTCAAGGGATTGATCACCGCTGAAGAGGCCGAGGACTACCCGAGCCAACCAGAAAAAGATATCACCCCCGCGAAGGCCACCAGGAACCCGCTAGACGCGCTGCCGAGGCCAGAGCCTACCGTTGCCCTGCCCGAGATATTCGAGCCCGTTGTGGAGGTCGACGATGGCCAGCGCCACCACGTCGAGGTTGAGCAGGCCCAAGAGGGGGTCGCCCAGGAGCCCGAGGGAAAGTCTGAGTCGTCTTACTTTCTATTTGTGCCTGGCAAGGATGAGCCGGTAGCCGAGTACCCGACGCTATCTGATTGGGCCGCGGCCTATGAGGTGATGGCAGACAAGACAGCTCGGGCAAAGCTGCGCCCACCTCGGGAGAGGATGACAGCGCTGCGCCAGCTCAAGGAGGCCAACGAATTAGTTATGAAAAAAATTACACCTGCCGATAGGATCAACCACACGGCAGCCTACAGTAAGCGCCTGGCCACACTGGGCGCCATGTTAGAGGGAGAGGCAGCATGAGATATCTAGTGTTGGTGTTGCTATTGTCTGGGTGCGTGAGCAACCCAGTAGTGGACGCGCCCAAGACCCAGGAAATAGTGATGGACAAGCAAGTGCAGGCGATGTCTCGTAATGAGGTGATCATCGCTGTGCGCGAGTGCGAGAGCTCTGGCCTGAGAGCTGTGGTGATAAACGGTAAGCGCAAGATCAACGGGTTCACCACAGACATTGTGGTGGACGTGACCTGCGCTCCCCGGTTTGTGTTCTAGGCAACCAGACCAGGCAGGTAGACTGTTTTGCCTGCCTGCTTGGTCGCCGTTAGGTTTTGTTTTTTAAGGTTCGATGGGTCGTAGGAAACGTGGACCCACCCAGAGTCTGGGACACCCGGCGTGTAGAACTCAAGTATCAGCTGGGTGTACTCCAGGTTGTCCATGATCCAAATTGCTAGGTCCGCGTTTGGGATGCTCGGGATTTCGATGTCCGCTGCTTGCCCTTTGCAGTGGTCCGACGTGGGCGAGCCACCAACTTTTTGGTTGGCGGCGGGGCTGCGGTAACCGGAGTTGACTTTGACCCCCGTGCTGAAATGGTCTCTAACAGGTTGAAGAATCTTTTCACATAGTCTTTTAAGGTTTTCAATTTCGGTCTCCCCAGGCGTGTTGTCAATGTTGTGGCGCAGAGCGGTCTCGCTCTTTACCAGTTCCTCTAAAGTAAAGTTGGCTGTCAGGTTCATTTCTTTTTATCCAGAATGTCATCGAGCTGCTGGGATTTTTCTTTGCTGCCTGCGCTCGATCCAAAGTAGTAGCCCAACACCATCGTGACCGCGCTGGTTAGTGCGCCCAGGACATAAATCAAAATGTCCTTGGAGTTTGCGTCAACGTCCACAAAGATAATCACGGCAAACAAAATAAACGTGAGCCCCACGGTGCCGAGTGCCAGGATCGGTGTAACAATTTTGTTAAGCATCGGAGCAGCTGCGCTGGTGGCAATCTCGATCTCGCGCTTGCGAGCTGAGTCCATCTCCTTGACGTGCGACTCCAGCTCCGCGAGCTGGCCTTTCTGTGCCATCTCCATGAGCTTGGCCTGGGCCTCTGCTTTTGCGCCAGGGTCAGGCAGAACCTTGTCAAGAACCTTCTCTCCGATTGAGAGTAGAGCTGCGATTGGTAGCATCGTTATCCTTTCGTTGCGAGATATAAACCAATGTTGCTGAAAGCGTAACCGGCAAACACAATGGCCATTGCTAGGTTGCCCCTGGTGCCCTGTTCAAATCCTATGTAGGCGTAGACACAGCCCACAAAAATAATAAGCCACGGGCTCATACGCGCTGGCCACGGAAGTAGGCAACGCCATCGATCACCTCGCACAGCTCGGGCGGCAGCAGCTTGCCATTCTCAAACGTGAGCACGACAAACCCAGAACACCAATTGACCGGGTTCATCTCGGTGTAAGTGAACTGATCGCCGTATGGCTCGGCCAGCGTGCCAGAATCCACGCCCCACCTGCGCCCATCGTAGTCAGAAAATGGCGTGACCTTGAGCTGGTGTAGGTGCCCGGTGATGATGCTACGGCCCGATTTCAAAGCATTGTTCCAGGGGGCGTGCGAGCCCCCATGCCAGCGATGTTTTATGACTACTGACTGGTTTATGTCCACCCGCCACCCTGTGTGCCAGCCAGGAAAATACGCAAACAAATCGCTGAACTCTGATAGCTCTGGAGCGTGAGCTGCAATGTAATTAAATAGGCGCACATCGTGGTTGCCATATGTCCACAGCTTGGTTGCATTTTTGGATGCGTTTGCAATCTCATCTAATCGATCCTGGCACGCCTCAATCTCTTGCTTGGGTGTTGGGGGGTTGGTGTTCATCAGCGTTGGGTGTCGGCTGATCCTGGCTCCATCGAAGCAGTCCCCGTTCAAGATACAGGTCTGTGCCTTAAACTCGGTTAGCAACTTGACGAATGCCTTGTGAGCTACAGTTGATTCGCCTGGCCAGTAGTGACAATCGCTGGCAATGAATACATGGCCATTGTCTACCGTGTGATCTATCACTCGGCGATTCTCGGGTATGTAGGTATTGCGGCGGCTGTCCTGGGGAGCAGCGTAGGTTGGCAGGGAGATGCCGTACTGTATTTGGATCTTGGCCTTGCGAGAGGCAAATGCCCTGACAGACATACCAACGTGTTCGGCAGCTATCTTAGTGCTGCCAAACCGTTTCATCGCCGAGATAATTTCCTCGTCAGATACTCTTTTTAGTGCCACGGATTCTCTCCAGTTTCATCTCATCGATGGGGCCGTGCGAGCTGGTGTCGTACATACACGCAATCTCAACGGCCTCGCGTGGGCTCTTTCCCAGGTGCATGGCCCCCATTGCGTATCCAGCTCCGGTGCCAATGGCAAAGAACGGATTCTTAATGGGCACGGGTATGACCGAGCTCTCGTATACCCACAGCCCCTGTGCGTTTAGCATCAGAATGCTGATGTCGGTATCCGAGTCCAGGTCACCTCCCTGGTCTAGCACCTGGTAGAACTTGAGCAGCTTTTCAAAGTCACCGGCACCGCCGTAGATGCAGCCCTTGCCACGGCGCAGTTTGTTTATCAGGTAGTAGCTGTCATCGGAGCTGACCATCGAATCAGCGGCCATCTCACCTGTCAAAAAATTTGCAGCGATGGTTGTCACCAGGCACCCATCAGTTTGAATGTTGCGTAGATGATCCCGGACAGAGTAAAGATAATGATCCAGGTCAGCCGCTCTTCAGCTCGCAGGCGCTGGAACTCATGGTCGAGTATCTTGTTTTCTTTTCGCATTTGCGTGATCAATGCCTTCACCTCGTTGACCGCAGCTCTGCCAAACTCTTTCTCGACATCTTGGTACATCCCTTCCTCAGCTGCTCTGATCTTTCGCACCTCGCGGTACTCGTTGCCGGCATCGATGAATACCAGGTCACCTCGGCGTTGCAGCTGGAGCTGCTTGCGCTTCCAGGCTATGCGAGCTCGGGCCTCCTCATCGAGGAAGCTGGAGACCTCGGCCCCGGTCTGCTTGATCTCGCGGCCAACCTTGATGGCCTCCTTGATGCCACCGAGCGCTTGCCTGGCTACGTCTGCTGGGTTCCCTGGGTCAGGTAGCTTTGTCACGGGTGAGCCTGTATCCAATCCGTTGTAGGTACAGGCCAGCTGCTACCAGTAACCTGCCTAAAAATTTCACAGCTTTGCGACCAGGCCAATCAGCAGATTGATTGCCCAACCCATTGCGCCGATCAGGGCCACGGTTGCCCCAATCAGGCCAACCTCGATGCGCTTTAGCCTGGCGTTGGTCGAGCGAAACTGCAGCTCAATGCCAGCGTATCGCTGACTGCATACCTGTTCGTGAGTGTCGAGCTGGCCCTTGACCTGGTCTGCCGTTGTCATGCCTCGTCCTTTTCTTTCTGAGACTCTGCCTGCTCCTTTATCTTTACTACTAAAGGCCAAGCACCGCTAGATGTCGGCAACTGTCCCAGAGTAGCAAGGATGCCGTTGACTTCTTCTATTGTAAGTGAGAGTTTGATTTCCATGATTAGCAAGCCATTAGCACACACGGTACGCAGTAAGAGCCGTCTGCGTAGGTGCAAGTAACATGATTGGATGTGACCTTGGCAACAGTCTTAGAGCGCACAATATCGTCACCCTGTGGCTTAGCAGTACCGTCACCAGCAGACATTAGCAACTCACCACGCTGTACAGTCACGCCTTGGGCAATGCGGATAATCATATCGCCAGTCATTGCCATGTTAATCTCGTCAACATTGTGGGCTTCGTCATGTTCCCAGTTAACAAACACGCCAGCGACATTGGCATCACCTTCGACATCAGAGACCTTGACCTTGTTTAACTGCTCGTTGTCGACTGGGTTGCCGTCAGCATCGGTGTAGACATTCATCTCGTCGAGGTTGGAAAGAACAGTACCCTTCTTGAGTGACTCGTCTTTTGCGGATAAGGTCTGCGCCCAGCGAGCCAAGTGACCACCGTTGTATGAAACAGTTGTGCCTGATACGGAG